>VTLG01011811.1_pt1 | contig 13519 bp, 24 predicted proteins | sample 4694571 | NCBI WGS metagenome assembly VTLG01 (sample SAMN12604809, study PRJNA352737) | marine metagenome | biome: ENVO:00000447; feature: ENVO:00000209|ENVO:00000569|ENVO:01000036; material: ENVO:00002151; isolation source: viral sequences binned using virsorter ...
TGATGATGGAGAAAAACCTGATTATATGTATATCTTGAATAGCACTATTGATGGACATTGGAATGAAGATTGTTTCACTTATTATAGTGATGCTTTAGGAACTTTTAATGATGTAATAAAGGAGAATGAAGATGACACATAGAATAGGAGATAAAGTTGGCAAAATTATTTGGACTTACAAAGTTAAAGAAGATGCTGAATCAATGAAAGAATTTTTAAACAGTAAATATATTACTAAAATTCTATATAAAGATTACGGTAGAAGAACAGTAAAAAAACCCGTTAGAATTATGCAAACAAAGACAAAGGAGAATGAAGATGTTCCTGGTAACATATAAAATAAAAGGTGGATGTGGAGATGCTGAATATCATGAGTACTCTTGGTTTGAGACCATGGGTACTAAATCTGATTATGATGCAGGAATTATTAAAGATAAAGTTTTAATACAAGAAGTCTATGGTGATGAAGAAAAAGAAATATTTGAAAATAACTATGATGATGATGCTAATACCTATGAAAATTATAATAATGATTGGGTATCAGTATATTCTGTAAAGGATATAACAGTAAAGGAACTGAAGATGTTAACCAAATTTGGTATAATAAGTTATGATGGAGGAACAAGATGCAGATAATAATAAATGATGAAGAATTAGAAAGATTAAATGAGATTATTGGATCGTTAATGATTAAACAATTCAATGGTAAGGGAGCACAAGAAAGATATAGAAAAGTTATAACTCATATCTTTCTTGAATTTTTTAAACCAATAGAAAGAGGAACTGATAATGAGTAATGAAATACATAGTATATTATTAGATACTAAAGATTGTTTAGAGTGGATACTCAGAAGAGAAGAATGGATGACATTAAAAGAAGGATCTTCTGCTGATGTCTTACTAGAAAAAATAAATAATATCTTAATAAAAAATACATTTACTATTTCAAATGGTTCACCATATATAAACAAAAGAAATAAAACAAATGTATATGATGATAAACTTTTTTGGGAGACAAAAAATGAAAGCGAATAAAAGATTAGATAAACAAATAAAGAAGTTTGATGTAGAAGTTATTGAGCTATCAAAAAATCTACATGAAATTTTAAATGATATTAATAGTATTAAAAGAACTAAGATAGATAACCCTGAGTTTACCTTACAATGTATTCTTCAATATATAAAACCTATAGCATCTACTACAACTAAACAAGTACAAGTAAGATGGCCGACTACCAATCCGGATTTAATACAAGGAAGAATTAACTTAGCAAAGAAAATACTTGAAATAATTCAAGCTTAATAATATAGATAAATGATGATAACTTATTTAGAACAACTTGAAACCCTTGCAAAGCGTAATGATATAGTCTTACGAAAAGCATTTAGGAAAGCAGGAATACAGGATAGTACATACCATAGGTTGATAAAAAAAGAAACACATCTACGAGAGGATACAGCCAGAAAGGTATGGGAATGGATTGATAGAAGCAAAGAATGATAAACCTATTAAGTATAAACCATATAGAAAAATTGTTTTGGAAATGGTTAAAGCTAGAAAAGATAAAAGATTTACTCAAGCTCAGGTTGATTACAAACTTGGATGTGCTGATGGATTGGTATCGAAGTGGGAATGTGGAGATAGAATACCCTCATTCTTTCTGTTAACCTGTTGGTGCGAAGTACTAGACGTAGAGGTTATAGTAAGAAGTATAAAATAAAAGGATATAAGTTCTTTGAATTAAGTAGAGAAGAAAAGGAAGAGAAAAAAAAATGTATAAAATGTGGAGCGTATAGTTATGTTACAACAGACTTCGGTCAAACGTGGTACTGCAACTGGCATTGGAAAGAAAAGGAAGAACAAATATAATGCTAAAGGACAATATGAAATCTTTGATGGGAAGAAAACTTTCTTTCATTCACAAGCAGAAGCAGTAAGATTTAAACAACTATTAAAATTAAGAGAAGAAAACTTAATAACTAAATTAGAATTGCAACCTAAATTCCCATGCATTGTAAACAATAGAAAAGTCTGTGAATACAGAGGAGACTTCTCATACTTTACTAAAGAAATAAATGAAGGGATAGGATATAGAATTATTGAAGATGTTAAAGGTCAAGTAACTGATACTTACAAAATAAAGAAGCCATTAGTTGAAGCACTATATGGAATTAAAATCAACGAAATACCTAGCAAGGAGGTAGATAAGTGGGAGAACATTATACCCAAAAACAATTAAAACCAATAGAAGTTAAAGAGCCTATTAAATCTATCAATTTCTTTAACGCATCTAAAACTTCTTTGGTTGAACATAGTGAAAATCTTTTATTCTTATTAGGTTCATTCGGTTACATGAATATAAATTTTGGTTTAACTGATAAAGAAATTATAGGGAATAGAAGAGGAAGAGAAGATAGTCTCACTATTAAAATGTTTTTGATTTGGTTATTAAAAAGAAATACTACTATGACTTCATCATTCATAGGAAAATTTATGAACATGGATCATACTTCTATTCTATATTTAGATAAATCATTTCACTATTCATTTAAATCTCTTACAAAAGCAGAGCAAGAGTATTGGTTGAATATTGAAAAGGAAATCTATAATGCTGTAGATATACATGGAGCATTACAAAAGAATATAGCTCCAACTAAGAAAAGAAAGATGCCATATAAATGGACACCCAGAGAGGAGGAGAAAAAATGGGTACAAAAAAAATACGGGGAGTTAGATTATGAATATGAAAAGAAACAATTCCAAGATTATTACATCTCAACAGGCGATCAGCGTGCCGACTGGGATGCTTGTTTCAGAACTTGGATCAGAAAATCTGCAAAGATGGGTAAAGCATTATCAACGTCAGGGCTTGGTAGTAAATCCACCCAAATGGCTAAAGCTAACACTAGAAGACTACGAGATTATGCAGATAGATACAATCTGGAGAGCATTTCCGAACCAGCTTCGCTGCCTAAACCTAAAAGATAATGATGTAGAAATTTTAAAATTAAAATTAGTAAACACAATACCAATAATAGATAGTTTATTGAAGCCACCAAGTAAAAAGAAAATATTATTATCATTAGATATTATGGCTAAATTATTTCAAGCAGAATTGCCAATAGGAACTGGATTAGATTTATTAGTTCGGGAGCTTGAAGATATTCCTGATGCTCTATGGACTGTATGTTGTACTGAATTAACTACAACATGGAAGTATGTTAGAACCTTTCCTTTACCTGCAAGTTTCCATGAAATAGTTGAACAGGATAAAAAATCTGCTACAATGTACAGGAACAATCTTGATGTTATCCTCAAACGTCTTGATTGTTAGCAAAGTGTGCTCTCCCTGTCGATATACTTTGCTTTCCTTGCAGACTCCCTATCTATTAATTTAGGTAGGGAGTTTTTTTATGCAATCCTGCATTAATACTTTACAACAATGCAACTACGCATTATAATTATATAAAGAAAGGAACTAATATGATAGACAGAACAATAGGACTAGGAGGATCTGATGCTAGTACCATATGGAGAGGTATCAGCTCTGAAATATCACAATTATTTAAAATAAAACTAGGCATAATTGAGCCAGAAGACCTATCAAACAACTTCAGGGTACAGTTAGGTATCCTTACAGAAGATCTTAATCTGGAGTGGTTTGTGAACCATTCAGGGTACTTTGATAAAAAGACTATGAACTTAATTAAACAACATGAAGTTGAACAACTTAATTATACTTATCCACGTTATGCACACATAGATGGATACATAAGAATGAATATTAAAGGTGAACAAATTAAAACAACATTCGTTGAATGTAAACATACTAACCCTTCAGTAGATGCTTGGACTAAATCAAGATACTATATGCCACAATTACAATTCTATATGGATATATTAAATCTTCCTTACTGTTATGTTTCTATTATTAGAGGGAATGAAGAACCTGAAGTATTAGAAATAAGTGCGGATAAAGATTATCAAACAAGACTGAATATAAAATGCAAGAAGTTTTGGGAAATGATAAGGAAAGAAAAATTAGAATTAAAAGACTATCAAGCTATGACACAATACGAAGATGATACAGAACTAGAAAACAAAGTAAGAATTAATGGGATGCTAGAATATGATATGGCTGATACAGAATGGGATGAGCTATCAAATAGATTAGATCAAACACATGGTGCTGTATCCATTTTTGAAAAAGATAAGATACTAATTAAAAATTTAGTACCAACTGATGCGAAGACAGCAACAACAGAGAAGTCAAACTGGATTGCTACTAGAGCAAAGAACTATAGATTAACATTAAGAAAGAAAACAGAAAGAGAGCTTGCATAATGGCTATAGTAACTAAACTTGATAATGATATATGTAATGATTTGTTAAATACAAACAGACCTTATCATATCAAGCTAGTAGAAGAAGACCATATCTACATTGGCAGAATAATATCTGCATTTAGTGTAGGAATGGAAGTGCCTGATGAAATGATTACATCTATTAGAAATAGATATAAAGTTTTAGAAGGGGAACAAGAAAAACTGCATAAAAAGGAGAACACCAATGGCAGAAAAGACAAGAACATTTTATGAGGATTTGGTTTTAGCATTAGGCGAAATACAAAATCCAAAGAAAAGTGCAGACAATCCTTACTTTAAAAGTAAGTACGCAACACTAGAAGAAAGTTTAAAAAATGCGAAAGAGATATTAAAGAAAAACAATCTCTCCGTATTACAATTAAACAAATCATATATGAAAGTAGATAAAGAACAATCAGACTTAATGTTTGCTGGTCATGTTCTTGTAACACAAATACTCCATACTTCAGGAGAATATATTGAAGATAGTGGAGTACCTATTGTAAGCAAAGATAAAAACGATCCTCAGAAAATGGGGAGTGCTATCACTTATGCCAGGAGATATGGATTAATGTCTATGTTAGGTATGGTAGGAACAGATGATGATGATGGAAACTATGCTAGTAGACCAGCTCAAACAAAAGCTAAAGTTAAAGCTAATCCAAGTGAAGAAAGTTTGGAGCAAAGAGTTGACAAAGCTTTATCTGTAAAAGACTTGAACACAATAAGAGAAGAGTATCAAACTAAAATTAATAGTTTAACTCCAGCTCAACAAAAAATGATTGAAGTAATCTTTGATAAAAGAAAGGAAAGTTTAGATGCGAACAGTTAATCAAACAACTTTGTTAGGTCATGCTACTAAAGATCCGGAAACAATGACTGGATATGATGAGTATTGTAAACTAACAATGACAACCAACTCAGGTTGGGGTGAAGAAAAGAAAGCACATCATCATAGCATAAGCATATTTGATCCAAAGAAAACAGAATTTATTATGCGATACATTAAGAAAGGAATGATTGTATTTGTTCAGGGCGAGCTACAATACCAAGAAGGTAAGGATGGAAAGTGGTGGACAAGCATAGTTGTTGGAAAGTATAATGGAGCTGTAGAACTATGCGAGAAAGCACCAAAGAAAATCGAAGGGCATACATATGATGATGAAGGAGATAGAAGAGAAAGCGAGGAAAACAATGACGACCAAGCAATACCTTTCTAGAGGATTAACAAAATCAAATATACAAAAGATCTTGCTAGAGTATAGATTAAACGAGGGATTGACGCTGTTGGAGATGAGCAATAAGATAGATCTTTCGCAACAGACATTGTTTAACTTGGAAAAAGGGAAAACAAATCCAAGGAATACAACGATCTATAAAATTAATAAAGCATTAGGAACGAAGATCCCATTTATAAAACAAAAGGATAATGTTGTATATCTATGATACTATTAGCTAAATTATTATCAACAACAAGTTTTGCCCAGCAGAGCATGGCTATCTTAGATTTGTTTTATTTTATTTTCTAATCTAAGATTAAACTTAAATTGAGTTGGTAGTCTTAATTTAAGATAAAATAATCTCTGCAGTAATAAGATAGTATGTTCCTTGATCTTATCTTATTACACGTCAAAGGCGTAAGTTCGCTCCAGTTCTTACGCCTTTTTCCTTTTCCAATTTAAATAATCAGAAGCAACTTCTATATCAGCAAACATTTGTATAGAACCTGGGCCAGTTGTATTAGGATCAAAGATAGCACAAACAGAAGCACCATGTTCTTGTTCTGCTATCCCTAACACATTTGCATACGCATCAAAAAACTTATAACCCCTAGCTCTAGAAGCCCAGTAGGTTGTTTTGTTTTCAGGATTTTCTACATGAAACAACGCCCAGTTATGTTTATGCCCAGCTACATAAACATCTGCTAGTCCTGAAAACTTTCCTTTTCGCATAGGTCCATGCAAAGGATTGTAAATACTATGCCCATGGAAATCATGAGCACACCAAACTTTAAATTCTTTTTTGTTTGGACATAGTATCTTTATCTTTGCTTGCCAATCCTGAATAGGTACAGCACCTTTATACATAAACTCCAGCACATCATCATTCCCTGACCATACATCATGGTTGCCTTTAATCAATAGAAACCAATCAACTGATTTAAAAAACCAATCAACTAATCTCCAAGTCTGAGGTCTAGTTGTTTCTTCTAAAGGAGCAATTCGTTGAGCTAATCTTCCTGCCCAGTTGTTTGTATAATCTCCTAAACCTATTCCATACAATCCTTCAGTCTTATTTATAATATCAATATGTTCTCTTAGTAAACGAATGTTACATCCTTGATCTCCAATATGAGGATCACCAATAAAAACTAAACCAAATGCTCCATCAATTTTCATTTTATATTCTAGCCATTCATTACGTTCTTTGGCTTTATGTAAGCGTTCAAATCTTTTTTCAGCTCTATCTAATAATTTTTCAATGGGAAGTTCAGGATCTTGGTACTTAGGATGATCGTACTCAGGATTGTTTAAGACGTTAAGATCTAACCAACCAAGAGAACGCCACTTGTAAATAGTAATAGCAGGGATTTTCATGGAGAAAGAAACATCTTTGATAGGAATACCACTATCAAGAAGTTTAGCTGTTTCACGAAGAACAGAAGGGGAAGGTGGTTTCCTACCTTTCATTACATAATCTTTCATATGTTTTATTATGTATTAAAAGATCATTAACCAAACTTTCGCTAATAATATTTACATCATTCTCTTCTAAATATATGGGAGTTGCTATTTCACAATAACTATTTCTTGGTGTACTCACGCAACTTATCACGCTTACGCCAACCAGTAATAGCAGAATACTTCTTCTTAACTTCATTAGATATATGTATATCATCTAAACTCTCCTTCATAATATCCCTTTCAATACTCTTCTTAATAATGAAATAGCCAAGAAATTTGTTAAATAACTTGGCTATGATATTAAAAGTAGAGAGCCACCCCATTAGCTGAAATCATCAGCATTTTTGTTTCGTAAAAAATTTCCAGCCACTACGTTTAAGACTTTAATTATTATACCTAAGATCCGATTGTCTACTGAACTGGGAGTTAACGCTGTTATTGCAGTTGCTCCAACACAAAGGGAAAGTAAAGCATTAACCCATGCAGGATAGTTAGCAAACAAATTTATAATAGTATCCATAATATCTCCTATATTATTATTGCTATAATGTAACCGATTATACTCAAACCTACAGTAGTAATCAAGATCCACGCCACTTTTTCCCATCTAACTGAATGACGGTCTAGCTGAGTCTTTATATATTTTAATTCTACTGTAGCTTCTGCCCATCTTCTTCCACACTCTTTCTCATGCTTTTCTATTTTTCTTAATGCTTCTAAAGCAAGAACTGTAGGTGTGGTCTTACTGGACATTAGAGTTCTCTACCTTTTTGTTGTTGCCATTCCAAATCATTCAGGTTTGGAATTAAATCTTTATCAACATCAGGTATAATTTTCCAATCATTATCGTCTGGCCTTCTCTGAGTAGTATCACACCCTGCATATGTTATCTTAATATCTTCGGGTTTATCTTTTTCAAAATCTATAATATCATCATAGTAAGGACCAACTTGTGTTTGGAATGTGTACTTTAATACTTTCTGACATTGCTCAACTCCTATATTCTTTGAGTAAGGAGCACTTTCAAACCTTGTACAATCACCATGAAAGCATACAATAAGCATAGCTACATAAAATATTTCAGACATTATTTAAAATCCTCTGAATAGTTAGCTCCACTATGATCTCCGCCAATTAGTGCACAAGAAATTGGATCGTTAGGTCTTGTAATAATTATAGTCCAAGCTCCGTTTTCATTATTAACAAATAGTTCAACTAATTCATTATGAGAATTTATTGCCCACCATTTTCTTGTTTCTCCATGTTCTTGTTCTAAATTTCCTGTAATATCAGCGTATTTTGCACACATTAAACCTTTCATATATGTTCTTGTTTCTATTTCTATATCTTCTTGAGCTATAGCAGTACAAAATTTAAGAGCAGAAACCATGGCATATATAACTATAATAGTCATAAGTATTTTAATCCATAGTTTCCCTAAATGAGCAGTTCTGCTTCCACATTTACAAAAGAGTCTCATTCTACTGGCTCACTAGGCCATACAACGGAATCAAGATCCTGATAAGTAGCAGGAATATCTCTCAAATCTTGGCGATATTTTTTTCGAGCATCGCTCATAGTAAGATCAGAACAACCCCACCAATCTGTTTCTCTTAAAAGTCTAGTACGAACTTCCCTTAATCGTTCCAGCTTTTCTTCTGCAGTAGGAGCAGGAGTTATGACTTCTTCCCATACTAACCCTTCTTCTTTTTTTAAATCATCATCCCAAGCTGTATACCAGTTTTTGGGCGACATATATCCATCAGAGTTTCTAAAACCCTTGTTGATATTTATTGTCTCTCCATTATATTTCCATGCCATATTCTTCTCCTTTTTATTATGCTGGATTGGTCGGTGTATCAGTAATTCTGTTACCAGAAACTAAATTAGCAACAGCAAAATGATTATTATTTCCTGATGTATCTGCTCCAATACCACTTGCATTTTGACTTGTTCCTGTTTGTTTAAATTCTAATCTATAACCATTTGTTCCATAAGTAACATCAGGATCTATAGGAATCCAGTCTGATCCAGAAGTCTCTCCAAATTCAGTCGGTGCTAATTGTAATCCGTCAACAAAATTTATATCTGCTAGATAAAAATTAGCACCAGCAGCCCAAGTTAAATTAGAAATAGCCTGTGCAGAAGTTGTGTTAATCCAAGCAACATTTTCATCTTCTCCAGGTTGGGTTTCTGTATCCCATGCAGTAATTTGTGTTCCATCTATATACCATTTCATTCTATTACCTGCTGTACCTTGAGTTGAATCTAAAGCTATAACTAGATGTTTCCATACACTAGTACTACGATATGTTGTTGCAGTACCTCTAAAAGCAGGTCCACTTGTTTGAAAATCCATATTCAACTTATTAGTTGAATGAAATCCTATCATATAATATTGTGATCCACTAGATCCTCCACCATATATAGATTCTTCTGTATCAGTTGACTTTCCTTTAAACCATAAAGAAATTGTCCATTTCTGCTGATTTCCTGCACTACTCGGTGTCCAAGTTAAATAATCACTATCACCAGAATCCAGACTAAGGGCATATTCTATTTCATAAGCTCCTTCTAATGGGTTATTCCATGCTTCACTTGTAAACATATCTGTTATCCAAAGTTAAGTTGAGGTGCACCAAGTAAGATTGAATTATCAGCCTTCACAAAATATGGCACAATATCGTAATCATTATTGGCGGTACTTAAAGTTAAACCACCAGCCGCCGCAGTTTCGTAATCAGCATGGAGAGAAAGTGTACCAGCACTTGAGCTACTTGGTTGAATAAATATGATAACACCTGTCTGACCAATTTGACTTGCTTCCGTAGTGGGAGCGGCTACTGTGTTAGACCCTGATGCTAAAGTAATAATAAAGTTTTGGTAGGTATCATAATCTAAAACTCCAGATACACTAGCTAATGTATCACTAAAGACACTTGGTAATTGTGCTTTCGTAAATGTGTTTTGCACATCTTTAAATACTGTATCAGCATTATAGGCTTGAACATCACTTCCTAATGCTAATCCAAGAGTTGTTCTTTGTGCTGAAGCATTAGCATCATCTATTAATGCTCTACCTGCTGAAGTACAAGTTATTTCTTCTGTAACACCAGCTCCAGAACTCGATCTTCCTAATATTTTATCAGTAGCACTTATGTTTTGAATTTCGGCATACACAACACCAGCATCTTTAATTGTTACAGCACCACTTGATACAGAGAAGTTATCAGAATGGAAACTTGCGACACCTTTGTTACTTGTAGAAGCATCTTCACCTGCTATGGTAAGCGTGTCAGTCGCAGAAACGGTAGCGTCAATGCCTTCTCCAGAGGTTACTGTTAATGTGTTTCCGTCAGCAATAGTTTGCGTAGTAGATCCATCGGAAACAACCCAATTATCCATAGCTCCAGATCCATCAACACCACTAAAACTAAAGTGAACTCCTACACCATCTCCGTCTGAAAACGAACCATTTGAAACCACATGAGTTACAGGAACTTTTGTATATCCCGTAGCATCTGTAACGCTTCCTGAGACTTTGAATGTTGCGTAAGTAGCAGGTGTACCTTCTTTTATTATAGTAACAATTCCTCTTGCTGTACTATTAACCACATCATCCCAAGATTGGACATAAGTAGCGATACTTGCTCCTGCATCATCCACATCATCTACATATAAAACTGTTGCACTTGCTATTGTTCCATGATTCCATGCGATCTTTCCTGCACCATTGTCGGCATCACTTGTAGAATTATCCCAAGTCATAGCTAATTGTGAATTAGTACCACTTGCTCCTGTTGAACCAGTAGATCCAGTAGAACCTGTAGATCCAGTAGAACCTGTAGAACCTGTTGCACCAGTATTTCCATGTCTAGTAAAATGTATACTTAAATCATCACTAGCACTAAATGTATTGTTAGAGGCCACATGAGTTACAACTAGAGTATTGTATCCCGATCCATCTGTTGACGAACCAGTAATATTAAATCTTGCATAAGTTGTACTATCATTAATATCAACTATATGAAGAACACCTTTTGGAGAAGAAGTTCCGTCATCCCAAGTTAATACATCTGTAGAAGTAGTTACTCCATTAGCGTCAGCATCATCTATATAAATAGCTGTAACACTAGCATATGTTCCATGATTGAATCTTAGGTCTCCAGCACCGGGATCAGCATCAGTAGTTGATGTATCAAATTTATAGTAATAACCTGTAATTGCACCATCTTCTCCAGAAGCAGCAAAACTAATAAAAACTTTATCATCATTTGCAAATGCACCAGCTCCATCTATGTAGGTTAAAGGAACTTTTGTATATCCTGTTGCATCTGTAACAGCAGCATTAATTTTGTAAACAGCCCATATAGTTAAGCTGTTAGATTTAGTCATTCTTATTCTACCACGATTTGTAGCATTTCCAGTTACATCATCAAAACTTTGAACCCAAGCTGATATATCTGTACCATTAGCTTCAGCATCATCTATATAAGCATTTGTCGCACTAGCTAATGTTGTATTATCGAACCTTATATAACCTGAGCCTGGGTCTGAATCTGTGGTAGTTGTACTATAAGTCATTTGAGTTGAATCTCCTCCTGCTGGAAGGAAGTCGGCAACTGCTACTACGTCTCCATCTGAATCAAATCCTAAAGTTTTACTTAATCTATCTGCTTTTAATGGAATTTCTAATGTAGCTGATGTATCGGTATCATTTAACTTTATTGATCTTGTTGTTTCATCTTCTCTATCAGCAATTATCCCAATCATTTTATCAAGTTCTGTATTTAAAGTTTCTACATTAAATGGGCCAGCACTTGGAAAATCAGTAAGACGCTTAACAGGAATATCTCTAACAATAGTTATGGTATCACCAGTAGTAGCACCACCAGAACCTAAGGTAATGTTTCCACCACCAGTTGTTCCAGCTCCAGAAACAGAGTATTCAGTACCATTAGAAGGAGAAGCTGCATACGTTAAGAGAGTAGTTCCGTTGTATACCTTTATATCAGTAACTTCAAATATTTCAAAAGCATATGCGAATACTGTCTGTGAAGAAGTTGCAGTATATTGATTTCTTGGTGTTGTATCATTTATTATTATAGCCATAATACGATATTTAAACCTCCTTTTTCTTTATTTATCTACGCACAATCAATCAACGATTGATCTTTGAGCTCCTTTAAACAACCAATCTAAATAAAATATATTGTTATAAGGAATTAATCTTCTAATTATACTTGCCCTTCTATCATCTGCCATACTAGTATCAGTTAAAGCCTGTATAATATCATTAGCCATACTTCCTACTGGCCCAAAAGGTTCACTCAAAGTATCTCCTAAATCTCCAGCAAAAGGATTGTTATGCCCAACTAAAGGTCTAATTCCAAAGTTGTTATTAGACATAATTTCTATAGCATTATTCACATCCATCCAATATGCAGGTAATCCTGAATATTCAACTGCTCTATAAACTCTTTCTCTTGGATCTTTTTTGTGCCAATAACTAGGATTTCTCATATAATCACTCATTAATCCTAATGCGAACATAGCCATTATTCCTGACATTACTCCTTTATGCCTTCCTTGTAATGTTGACATTATAATTTTATTATTTGCACCTAATGACCAAGACATAAATTGTAAAGGAATTTTAAAAAAATTATGTTGTCTTTTTTGTTCTCCTCTTCCTAATATTCCAAAAGCTAAAGCTGGTTTATCGGCTTCAGTTGGCGTTATGATTGTATTAATTTGATCTGCTCTTATAGCAGCATTATATTTTCTAATTAAATCAGGATCAGCATCACTCCATTTTTGAACATTAGAATAATATATTTCTTTTCCTCTATAAGATTGTTGCCCATTAGCTTTTGCCCAATTTTTATACATTTGTTTTAAATCATCAGAGCTTAATCCATATTGTCTTAATATTGATAAATCCCATTTATTGGGTACTCCTCCTTTTTTAACTAATTGATGCCCTACTCTAATAATTCGATCAGCAGCCATTACTCCTACCCATCCCTTCCAAGTATCAGTCCAAGGATTAAGTAGGTTTAAATTATAAAATCCAGCAGATTTATCTTCTGCCCAAGCAAGAACTTTATCTCCCCATTTTCCTAATTTTCTATTTCCATAATTACCCATACCATCACTTAACATAATACGATACCTAGCTGAGTTTAGAATCACATCTCTAGCTTCTCCTGATACTCTTAAATCTACTTTAGCCATTCTAGCCATATTAAGTTCTTTTAAATCCATACTCCAAGTTTTCATATAACGACCAAAAGTTTGACTGATCCCTTTAGATAGTATGATTTTCGCAGGATCAGCTAATGAAGCAATAGTAGCTTTACCCATCATAGCTAATTGAGCTGCAATCATAGCCAATCTAACAAGTTGATTACTAGCACTTCCATTTGTTGCAGGATTACCTAGACGACCTAATACTGCATCAATTAAAT
>VTLG01017006.1_pt1 | contig 13518 bp, 18 predicted proteins | sample 4694571 | NCBI WGS metagenome assembly VTLG01 (sample SAMN12604809, study PRJNA352737) | marine metagenome | biome: ENVO:00000447; feature: ENVO:00000209|ENVO:00000569|ENVO:01000036; material: ENVO:00002151; isolation source: viral sequences binned using virsorter ...
CAGCTTGCTGGGGCAGGGCAACAAGTTGCTGGTACACAGGCAGGAAGGGGTGCTTCTGCCGCGGATATTAATATGCTCTCAGGAGTGGGTGCAGATGTTGAAGGGCGTCAGCAAAATGTTATTGATGAACAAATGGCCGATTTCTATGAGAAAAGAGACTGGGGTGAGAATAAACTGGCTTCGGCTGCAAACATAGCATCAACGAATCCAACTGGATCAACAACAACAACTACCGGAGCTCCGCAACACAAGAAACGGGATAAGTTCGGGCGTGTGATAGGAGGTGCGGCTAGTGGCTGGCTTGCTTCCGGAGGAAATCCATGGGGCGCTGTTATCGGTGGTGGTGCGGCACTATTAAGCTAAAGGAGAATTATGGCAACAAAAAGAGGTTTATTGGATTTTGGTGCTCATGGCAGACAAGCAATGACACTTAAAGGAACACCCGATAGATATGGTAGAGAAACAAAAGGTAAAGTAAGAAGATATTTTACGGGGAAACACATACCTTCAAACCGGGCAGGGACACCTGACATGTACAACAGGGAAAATCTTGAGCTTGGTTTTCGGAGTCTGACCCCGGAAGAAAGCAGGGAAGCTACTAATTATTTCAAGGCAATGGATAAAGCACATTCTTGGGCAGATTGGAACAAGAATCTAGGTGGAGGTTCATCATTCCTTCAAGGGGCAGCTTCTGATTCTAGTGATAATTATAAAGATTCTGAAACTCTCGAGGAAGAAGAAATAGATCGTCTTTCGGATTTGAACTGGGCCGATAGTCAGGAACTAAGTGGAGATCTCCACGATATAGGCAATCGTGGAGAGAGTATTGACGAAATACCAAGAGCTCTAGATTCTGAAGATATAGCGGATTGGAAAGAAGATAGTTTATCAGAATTGCGACATAAGATTGATAAAAGAAATTCATTGTTGGCTAGTTCTGAAAGTGATCTTGATTATGATCCAGATGAAGAAGCATTTGATCATAGTCCGAGATCTGACAAAGATGGTGGGTTCGCTGCTTCTTTCTCTTCTGGTTCAGATGGGAAGCTAACTCCAATGCAGAAGTATGGGGCACAACTGATCACAGATATCTTTTCAGAAAAAGAGGAAGCACCAATGCAAGTGGCTAGTGTCGTTCCGCTTACACCAGGGAGATCTTTAGATATGAGTAAGTATTTAACTACTAGGCCCAAGAGAGAAAGATACAGAAACTTGGGTCTATTGGGAAGGGCATAAATGGCAAATCCTTTATTAGCATTAACTGATTCAGAGGGACCAGTAAGAGGATATAGATATCCCCTATCTGATGAGGCAAGGGTTCAGATAAAAGAAGAGGAAGAGAAAGAGAAAGAAGAAGAAAACTATCCATCCCCTTTAGCAATGGGTTTGCTTCAGCTTGGTGCATCCATGATGCGTGACGAAGGTTGGAAAGACCGTCCGATCACCCTTGGTGAATCCATTGGAAAAGCAATCCCCAGAGGTATCGCTGGCTATTACAACCAGGATATGCTCAATAGGCAATATGAGGCCGAAGCAAATCAACAGAGATTGCTCGAGGAAGCTGCTTCACAACAAGCCGCCCTGGAAGAAGCAACAAGACTCCAGAAAATAGAGGAGGGAGAAGAAAAGGTAAGACGCTACAAGGCATTTGTTGCTAATGTTGATTCTATTCCAGATGCAGCGCTTTCCGTTGGGGGTGATTCTTTAAGAGCGACTAACAGAAGAGAAAACCTCAAACAGTTGTGGCTCAAAAATCCTGAAGAGGCCATGAAAAAATTGGAGGATATCTGGAAGAAGCATGAAGAGGTCGCGAATCGTCCCGCATCCCCAAAGACTTATGCCGAGTTTGCCTCAGAGAAGAAGTCTGCAACCCTGGAAAAAAGACGTCTTGGGATCCAGAATAAAATTGCGGGACTGATGGCAATGGATGAAGTCCCGGAAGTTGAGAAACAAAAAATTCAAACTTTATATGGAGATCCAGACACACTGACCGAAGCAGATCTAATAAAGTTTCCGGAGGATTATGCTATGGCGATGGGTACAAAGAAACTTCGGGACTATACTAATGAGTATCAAAGAAAATATGAATTCCTAAAGAAAAAAGAAAATTGGGATAATTTAACTCCTCAGGAAAAAAGACTTGTTAAGTCTACTCAGTTTACAGAAAACAAAAAAGAGGGTCTGGATGTTTTAACAAAAATGATGGAGGCATCCGAGTACCAGGCAGATTGGCAATTAGTGGAGGAAACTCCAGAATATGATCTGGAGGGGAATGAAAAGAAAGTTGTAAAAAGATATGTCAATAGAGTCACGGGGAAAGAATATCAAGAAGTTACCAGGGGAGCTCTTGGCTCAGTAAAAATAGAATCCATGACAGGTGCAGCAATCAAAGCAAAATACAAGAAATGGAAGGATGCTAATCTTGATGATGAAGATATGTATACTATTGAAACTGACCTTTCTGGGAATGTCCGTTTCGCTGGAACCATTCTTGACCTGACCGAAAAAGATCCGGATAAAGCACAAGACTATGCTGACAATATGCTGATGAGTGCAGTGAATATGGGACTCATTTCTCAGACCGATGCTTTCGAGATGGGAGACTGGGAACCAGACTCTGTGATCCGGAACCTCAATACTTTGTTTATTAAGGATAAAGAGAAGGCTCCACCAGGTGATCCAAATGCCGGGCTTATCAAAAGTGGTACAGAAATAAATATAGCATTGGATCCTACCGGAAAGAGGAAAGTATTTAAGGAAGATAAAAATTATTATTGGGATGGTACAACCTGGAAGGATATTGATGAAGGTGATGCCCAGACTTTATTTGCTAATGAGTCAAAACTTCGTTTTGAATATGACAAGAATACTAAGAAGTTTAAGGATTCGATCTTTGCATATAATTCCATCGTTGCAGGATATAAGAACAGTCTAAAAGATCCGGCCTCTGCTGGTGTAAACGACATAATGATTGTACGGGCATTCCTGTTAATGATCGAACCAAACTCTGTGGTCCGGGAGTCTGAGTTTGCTACTGCGGCAAAATCTCAGGGTATGTATCAATACACGCTCAACTTGATCGACAAAATGCAAGAAGGGGCAATCCTTACTCAGGCCTCCCGGCGTCGCTTCTTCAATGCAGCAATGGGATACATGGGAGCAGTTAAACGTGGTTATGATATCCAGGGTAAACGCTATACAAAAATTGCAAAAGCTCACAATATTGAACCAAAAAATATTATTGTGGATATATTTGCAGACAGTCCGGAATTACAGGAAGAAGGAGAGTTTGCTTATGAGCCTTACCAAATGAAGAAACCAGATTGGGATAAGCTAAAAAATACTCATAAAGAATTAATGCCTCCTAAAAAGAAAAAGGGGAGTAACAGGAGGACTTCAAACCTACCGAAACTAAATTTATAAATGGCCGAGAAAGAATTCAACCTAAGAGAAGTGGCAGAAAAAATTGCTCAAGCCTCCGAGGATGGTTACACCGATTGGGAGATTGACCAGTCTCTCTTTGAGAATTACCCCCAATTAGTAGGAAAAGGAAACTACGATGAGCATGGAGAATATATCGAAGGTTCAACATACAGGGAATTCATCATGGAGATGGCAAGGGAGAAAGCACCTCGCGGATCCAAAAGATATTTCCTAAACCTGGCACATAACTTCTTGGATACTGCAACTTTTGGTCTTGGGAAAAAACTTGCTGCTCTGACTGCATCGGTTATACATGACAAAGATTATGACGATGTCTATAACTCATTGACCGAAGAGGAGAATCGTTTTTCTGATCTCCGCCCAGGTGATGCTATGACCTCAAGAGTAGCTGGAGGTTTTACACCAGGGCCAGCAATGGTAGCAAAAGGAGGGTACAACCTTTTGGCTAAGACTCCTTTTCTAGGGAAACTACTTGCACCAAAAGCAGGGCAGACTGTTGGGAACATTGCAAAAGAAACTGTTAAGTCAGTCCCAGTTGGACTGGGTGAGTCTGCTCTTTATACTGCTGGGACTTCCGGATCTACCGAGGAATTCGGGGAGAGAGTCCTTCCGGAAATGGTTGCCACTGGAATTGGATCTGCTGCACTTACTCCAGCCATGTTAGGACTTGGAAAAGGATTGACTGGCGCTAGTAGGTTTGCAAAAAGAAAGCTTACTGGATCTGACAGGAACTTACCCCCAGGAATTTCCAGGACCGATGATGACCGCGCCCTGGAAGTAATGGTCAATGCAAAGAAGGCTGGTTATTCTGATGAGCAGATCAGAGCAGAGATTGAGCGGATCAGAAAGATCGATCCGGATCTCGCAGATAAACTTCTCCAGATGGATGTTGCTGGGGATCCCTTTGTAGGCACTACAATCGGCGCTATGGGAACAAGTGGTGGAGCCCAAGCCATTGGGGTTAAAAACATAGAACCTTTCTTTAAACGGCAAGTTGAGCGTTTACAGAACTTCTCTGCAAAGACACTCCTTAAATCTAACTCGGTTGCTGAGTTCCGGGCGAATGTAAAAGCTCGAAGGATAAAGGCTGGAAAGCAATATGATAAGCTCTGGTTTGTAAAGTCGAAAAAGAAAGAAACTGGAACTGAGGTTGGTCCCCCTGTAAGACAAGAAATTTCGGCTAGTAAGAAAACAACTGTCAAGTTTGATGAGGGATCTGAAAAGGTGTCACTAGGTTCAATTTTGGATCCAAACAAACCCACCGTAAAAATGGCGATGAAAGCTGCACAAGAACTTGCAGACGAGGCCAGGGTTCTTCTTCGTTGGCAACTTGAGGCCCAAGGAACAGGAAATTTACCCATAGCATATGACGCCGAACATCTGCACTTTATTAAAATGGGTTATGACCAGGTGCTCAGTAAGTTTGGTGAGGATGGAATTTCTGGTGTAATGAGAGTGGAGGCCAACAAGAATCTGAAGCGTCTCACAAGTTTAATGGATGATCACATTCAAGGTTATAGGTCCGCACGGAACAACTATGCTATGCCCAGTGCCGAGAACCGTGCTTTTAGTGAAGGTTACCAGGCATTGAAAAATTCCATAGATCTGGAGAGGGTCCCGGAAATGATGGAGGTTAAGTTCAAAGAGTTTTCCGGGCATGAGAAAGAAGCATACAAAGCTGGGGCTGCTAATTTTATGGAGCAGTTTATCGAGCAGGGAATGGATCCACTTTCTGTAACCAACAAAGCCAGGAAACTCTCACAGTTTGCCTTGATTAAAAAGATCCGAGGAATTTGGGGGAATGAGGTTGCAGATAAATATCAAGACTACATGGAAGAACACGCAAAGATGTTGCTGAGACGCGCTGATGTTTCACCTCGATCCGGATCCCTAACTCATGCTCGAGAAGAAGCAGGGGGACAATTCAAATTTGATGAACCTGGCACTACAGTCCCTCTTTCTGGCCGTGAAGCTTTATCCACAGGGCTAAGGGGTCAACCCGACGCAAAGGCCGCTAGAGAGATGTCTCGAGGTGCCGCGGAGGCAGCGAGCAAAAGACTGACTCTCCCAGGTCCGGGTCAAATAATGTCAAACCAGGCTGACATGGCTTCATGGCAAAGACTACAACGTTTAAAAGAAGCAGCCGAAACCGCCCGGCGCGGATCTGTTCCGGGTTTACTCAACCCACTCGCCCAAGATGCAACCAATCAATATGGACCCCAATAATCAATTCAATCCTGAGACTGATCTCTGGTCTGGATCGCAAGCCTTTGCTCCCAATATTTATAACCAACCCGAGGATCAAGTCTCAGACATGGCAACTACTACCGATCCATCCGGCGAAGTCGATATGGGTTGGAGTATCTCGCCAGAGCAACGAGCCGCAATAAAAGAACTCTCCGTACAATTAGCGTATGACATGGCCCCTGTTACCGGGGAAGCCCGTGCAGTGATGTATGCAGACAAAGCAGCAAAACGTGCAGCCCAGGCATTCAAGCATGGAAAATACTTTGAGGGCGCTGGACATACTGCGGAGCAATACGCTGAGATGCTTGGAGCAATACCCATCGGGGGTATGGCACTTGGTGCTATTACTGATGTTACCAGGTGGGGTAAGGGAATGTACAGAGTCCTTAACTCTCCACAGATTCCGATGCATAAACCAAAGTCTATAACGGATCCTGTCCTGGAGATCCGAGACAAATCATTACCCGATGCTATAGATATAGCCAGGACCGAGAGGCATATAATTCCGGATACTTCCAAAGGTGCAGACGGGCATTTTTATGGATCCCCAAAAGGTATGAACACCCAGATGGAACTGAAACAAATGCGGGAGGAATTTGATGCCATAGTGGAGGAAGGTATTGCCGGATCCGATTGGTACAAACGAGCTCGGGAGGGATTTAAAGATTTAAAACCTGGTGTAGCAAATAGATTAGCCAGAGCAAGATTGTCAGGCCAGGCATCTGTTCTATCTGCACAAGCAGACCCTGGTCCAAACTGGGGTTGGGTGATCCAATCAAACAATGAGTTCGCAGCCGGGAATAATAGGTTCATGGTTAGAACACCAGAACAGAGTGAAAAAATTATTAGGGAAAAAACGGGAATAAAACCAGCCGATGAATTTTATGAGGAAAATCTTGGTCCCAAAACCGGGATATATAATCAAGGAATAAACCCCGACTTGGAAACCCCGACAACGGGAACCAATGATATCTGGCATGGCCGTGCCTTCGGATACAAGATGGAAGATGGGTCCGAATTTGATCGAGGATTTACTCCGCAGGAACATAGATTTCTGGACCATGAAACAGTCCTGGCGGTTGATCGTGCTAATCAAAAAAACTTGGGTGGACGTTCCGATTGGACCGCAGCAGAATTACAAGCAGCAGCCTGGATTAATGTAAAAGGTAAGGGACTGTTTAAGAAGAACCCTGAGAAGTATGGCAATGATTTGCAGAATGCAATGAAGGAAGCTGCGAAAACTTACCCAGATTACTTTCCAAAATATGGAGTCCAGGTAACCCATGAGTCAGTACCTTCAACCTCAGCAGCCGGACATTTGTCAAACTTACACAAAACAGGATATAAAGGAAAGAAATCTTATTCCGAAGGAAGGTGGAAAGACAAAGACCAAAAGGATGTGCAATTTGAAGAAATGGGGATGCTCCAAACTGGTGGTAGATCTGCTGTAGGTGAATGGGAGGGGGTAAACAATCCGGTGGAAGTCACAGACGTACAGGCATATATGGGTGAAGGTCCTTGGGGTAAAGATATTGATAAGACTTCCCTAAGTTTATTAAAACAAGGCTCAATGATAAAAGGTTTTTTTGACGTACAAGATGCAGCCGCGTTTAGTAAAGCTTTTGGTCTAGGAAGTACTGGAACCAAAGTAGGATCATCGGGGTCATACATGATAAACCTGAAGCGTCCTCTTAAAGTTGCTGAAATGAAAAAGCTGAATAAGATTGCGGGACAACATGGCCTGGGTGTAATTGATACTGGAGAAGGAGTTACCCTGGCACAATTCAATCCGACAAAGGGAGAAATGCTTGCTCGCGCTTTTGGTAATGAAAACTTAGCACGGAAAGTCGAAAGCGATAGTTTTGGTTGGATGACAATGAATGCCACTCCAGTTGGGAAGAATATAAATAAAGTGTTTACAAGTCATAAGGGAGGAGCGTTAAAAGAGATAAAGTTCAAACTAAAAAAAGATCCATCGAAAGCAGAAAAAGCATTCTTTTCCGATCTGAGGAATGGGCGAGCCAAACTTTCCTGGGCGGATGACAGTGGGAATGTTAATAATTATGTAGACAAAAATAAATATCAAGTTAGGGTCAAAGATCGATATGTAACTATTAAGCAAATCAAATCTCAGGGTGATGAGATGGAGAAAGTTTTGGATGCTGGTGGACTAAGCTCAGACCTTGATGTTTTATTTCCTGGTGCGGGTGGACGAAGGGCCAGGGTTGAGGGAGGGATTGATTTCTATGACTTCTCAGTTCCAGGTTCTGGAAATGCAACAAGAAAACTTTTTGAAATGTTCAAAAAAGATCCGACGGTTTTTAATAGGTTAGATAATAGTCCCAAGTATAGAAAGAAAATAGGGGAGCTTGCGGATATGGATGAGGCTTGGGCTAAGAGACAAAGTGATACTGTGAGGGATGATATCCAGCTTGCGAAAAGATTAGTTGAACACGGTGGGTTTACTGCTTTGTTCGATGCACTAAAACGGGGAGCGATACTCCCCGCTATAGCAGGACCGATGCTTATGTATGGGATTCGCCAGGAGTCTGGTCAGCCGGAAGGACACCTTTCCCTCGGGACCTAGAAGTCATTCTCACAATCCCGCTGGCTTTTCTGTAAAAATCCAATTCCTGGAGCTCGGTCATTCTCTGAGGAATCATATCAAACCAACCACTCTCCAGTTTTCTATACATCAACCCGTCTTCCTGGTTGATGTATATATTAGCCCTGGTTGGATGGGCCTTCCACTTTTCATTTTCTTCCATGTCTCTCCTTTCTATTTGTATGCATCTCGTATGCATTCGAGCCATTTGTATGCATTTGTATGCATCGATTTTGGGGTTAAGTCACTGATATTACTTGGGGGCATCGGAATCACAATCCAGAGCTCTACCAACTGAGCTACGCCCGCCATGCCAGTAATACCAACGACTTGCGGAATTCCCCCCTTGGGGGTAAAACCATTTGTATGCATTTTTGTATGCATTCGATTACCCATTTCCATAAATCTTAGCCCTCAATTTTTCTGAAGTCCGCTTTGTTAACTCAGGATCCAGGTGAGCATACCGCTCAACTGACTTTATATCTTTATGCCCCCCGTGACCCTTCAACTCAAAGGGTGTGGCACTCATCTGAGCTAAGTAACTCATACAGGTATGTCTAATGGTGTGAAAAGAAAAGTCCGTAATGTTAGCATTCCTCATTGCTGTTGCAAAGGCTTTTCTTGGGTTACTGGTAAATACATGACCAGAATAGATATTATGTTTCATCTGATTCTTTTTCCTTTCCTTTAGTGCTTCGAGCACTTCCGGATAATTCTCCAGGTCCATAATTCGGGATTTCTCTCCGTTCTTCAACCCAGGGCGCAAGACATTACGGTCATGTATAAGAACGGTCTTTCCATCTACTACTCTTTTCCCGGAGCATTTAGATCGCTTGAGAATCTTATTAAAGGTGATGACTTTTTCATTAAGGTCTACACAATCCCAGGTAAGACCCATTGCCTCAGACCATCGACAACCAACCGCCAGGAGGAACTCGAAAAAATCACTCAGGTTTTCCGATTCGGAAACCCGGATCTCTTCTCTCAGTCGTTTTAATTCCTCGAAGGAAAGGAACCGTTCTTTTTTATTATCCGGATCTATTGCCTTGAGCTCTTTAGTCAAATCGAGCTCAACCCATTTGGGACGGCAAGGGAACTTTTTGTCCGCACCATTACCGAAACGGAATGCAGACTTAATTGTCTGAGTCCGCCCATTAATAGATGAAGGTGAAAGTCCGGCTGCACGCATTTTATCTCGGACGTCTTCCAGGTCATCCAGAGTTACTTCCGATATAGCCTTATTGCCAATCGCGGGTTCCCAATATTTGCGAAGAAAATTTTCGTAGTTTTCAGAATCGTTCAGTGATGGAACAACTTCGTCGATATACTTTTCAATTAATTGAGCGACTGTTTTTTCCACTCCGAAAGTTACACCGGAAGTATTAGCACTGACTTTGCTCTTGGCCTTTTGCTTCTTCTCTTCCAGGATATCGTAAAGTTGTTTCCACTGACCATTATCATTCAGCTTGTCCAGTCTCAAAAGTTTGACTGGAACTCTTCGGTTCCCGGCCACATTTTTATCGCCAACATATCCACATACATTGACTTCATGGAGGTCAAGGTTCTTAATCTCCTCAAACTTCTTTTTACGGTCAACCGGAAATAAAAGAAAATCGGATCCGTAATCATTACCCTTAAAATTTTTAAGGTCTTTTAGATTCTTAGGCATTTGCTCTCTCCGCTTGTTGTTTGTCCCTGGCGATCTTCTCAAGGCACGCAGCCTTAACCCAGGAAGTTATGGAGGGCAATCCGCCCCCCTTGGATTCGATGTCGCTCAGGTGAGCTACAACACTGTTATGGACTTCTTCGTCTACTGGGAAATTTTTTCTCATACAACCTCTATTGGAATAAATGGATTAATCCGCTTTGAGAATTCCCAATAAATATGCCTAGTCTCAATCGGTTTTACATCACAATCACAATTTTCTTTAGGTGCTCCCCTTTTATGTTCGGAGATACACTTTTCACAATCTGTCCAGGCATCTTGGTCGCCTCCCCTTTCTCCCCGACTCTCTGCATTTTCGTTCAATGCAGTTATTAATTCTGCTTTTGTTGTTACCTCATACAACTCAAAAAACTCTTTCCATTCTGAGTCATCGTAGCACATTACAAAGTGATCAAAACCATACATTACGTTTTCTTCGCAAAGTTCCTTTGCAAGTTTAATTAGTTCTTCTTGACTCATATTCCTCCTTGGTTAGCCCCCCGGAGGGGGCGGGTTTAATTAATATCCTAATTCTTCCAGTTTATCGAATCCTGATTCAGTGAATCCAAAAAGCCAAACACCTTCACTCTTTTTAAAACAATTCCATCCATGCCATTCAGAACAGACTAACTTTTTTTTGGTTAAGGAACCTAACACACCTTTTATAGTGTCTTTATCCCAGTTTAGTCTTTTGTGCATTTTCCCGATTGTTCCGTTTGTGCAATCATCTTGTCTTAAATCGGATGCAGTCCAAGATTCTCCTCCTGCTTCATTGTCTCTCAAGATTGCGACTAAGACCTTTTCTTCTTTATCTGTGAGTTTCATATCTCTCTCCATAATTAATTACGCGAAGCAAATATCTTCGCATGAAACCCATACAGCACTCCCATCTTCATAAGCGACCATATAAGTATACTCACCGTCAGCAGTTTCACTCTTCTTGGTTATCTCACCAGGCTCAATATCACCTCGTGCATGAACTACTACAACGTCTCCAATCTGCCAGCTATTATCTTCCATATCTCTCTCCATGGTGTGGCCCCTTGCGGGGCCGGGTTAATTAGAATGGGAAGGGGTCTACTTCTTCCGCTTCTACTTCTACAATCTCGCCAGATGCAACCATTGCATCGTAACGCTCTTGATTATGCTGATTCTCATCCTCTAGGCCAGCCAACTCTGCTTCCCACTCTGCTTTAGATGATGCATAAAGTGGGTCCCAGTCTTCTCTGAATGCTCCGTAATCTCTTTCGTCTTCCATCTTGTCTCTCCTTGTTTGGGTTAGGTATTGCTGATGAGATTATATGTTAACAAATGTTCACAAATGTGTCAAGTTTTTAGTAGAAATTTTCTCTAGTCATAACAGTTAGTTACAGAGCATGAAATCTGTATGATACTGTTATTACTAAACAAATTCATGAACTAGCAGAAAGTTAAAAAAAGATTATATATGATAACAGTATGATAGCCTTAAACTATTGTTATTGTAGGAAAAGAAAAGTCAGAAAAAGTTCGTTTTATTAATGATTCTAAAATTTCAATTTTGTTGTAAAGAAATTTTAATTTATCTTCTGATAGCAATATTTGCTTAATTGATCCCCTCCCTGTTAAAACCCAGTTAGTAGATATATCCATAATTGCCATCCTTAAAAGTAGTGATGTCGTTACACCCTTGTCAGGATTACTTAATATGGTTGCCAAAACATTTGGATGTATTCCCAAGTATCTGGCAAAAGCAGAAGCATTACCCCCTTGTTGCTCAATCAGTTCTCTGATCCTCAACTTAATTTCTTGATGTTTCAATTATCTCCTAAAAAAAGGATTAAGTATTGCATTTACATCCAATGTATGTAATACTTTATACATTAGATGTACTAGTTTCCTAGTTAATTAGTAACTATTAATAATCTAGATTTGATTTGCTGTCAAGAATAATTCTTTAATATTTCCAAGGAGGGAAATAATGAATCAAAAAAGAGAGACTGTTCCAGGGTGGCTCAAAAGCCCGGAGGTTGCTTCTATGCTGGGACTAACAGAATCTCAATTCCGCAGAAGACATTCACAAATAGCCTCTATTCAACTCCATCAAAATGGCCCAAGGCTATTCAAAGAGGAGGATGTAAATGCATATATTGAGGCTACAAATGAATAAAGAAGAAGAAGAATTAAAACAGGATATAAGAAATCTACGAGATGATTTCCAAAAGTTTTTCAAAGTCGCAAAAACTCTGCTACCAGAGATAGCGGAAACGAGGACACTCCAGCGACTTGTTCAAGAGCGGGAGGAGTGCCGCAAACGTAACAATTTAGTATAAGGAGAGACTATGCCTAAACAAGTATGTCTGAACAGACAACAACTAATGTTACTGGATAGGTTCCTTGGAATTAAGGATAACCACCAGATATTTGATTATAAGAACCATGTCGAAATCGCAGCAATCGCTGCAAGCCATCTCGGGTTCGGGGTTTCGCCGAGTACAATTACAGGGACCTGGAAAGCAATGATCCTGAACGGGGATGAAGTTTGGGAGGCCCCAGTCCGCAAAACTAAACTGAGCGTCACTGCTGAAATTGCTTCCTTGAAAAAGCAGATAGCAGAGCAGGACCGGAAGTTCAAAATAATATTTGAGAAACTCCATGCTTTAGACCCTGCTACTCAGGATGCACAGGAAAATTTTCAATTCAATAACGGGGGAGGCGATGGAACCGAACTGGCTGTTTGATGAAGAAGCGTATGAAGAGCGCTTCACTAAAAAGGAAATCATCCCGGAATATGATCCGGATAACATTGAACATTACATGGAGGTGATGGATGAGCAAAAAAGGAAAAGTTTGCCGTGAGTGCGGGAACCCCCTCACAGGAATAAAAACAAAGTTCTGCTCAGAGATTTGTTATAAACACCGCAAATATATAAGAGCAAAAGCAGTATCACATCTGCGTAGGAAAATTTTTCTGGAAAAGGATTGTTATATATGTGGCAAACTTTTTAAGCCTATTCGTGGAGATCATCGAAACTGCTCAAAGGAATGTTCAGCCCAAGACGCTCGGAACAGACGATTAATTAAAGCAAAATCCAAACCCCGTCTGGAAAGAGTCCGGCCTTACGATTCATATCGTATTCCCACAAAAATCATAGAGGGAAAAATAGTAAAACATACAAACCCCACTTTCATTAATTCACAGGATCCAAAACACCTTGAGTTGAATACTGCTGTTAAGGATTTTCTGGCCAAGGGTGGGGAAATTAAAAAATTACCGGATGAGCTCAATGGGAAAACTCCATCTGTGAATTTTTCTTTTGGGTTTGAAGTCGAATCATCCAATGGATTTGGTATTGAACTCAACTCGACTCAACTCTTGGAGGAATATGATAACAATTCATATCGATCCACTATCTAAACCAAGACAAACCCGTAGTGACGTTTGGCGAAAACGTCCTGTGGTTTTGAAGTGGAGAGCCTGGGCTGATGAGATTCGTTTGGCTTGTGCTTACGAAGAATTTATTCCTGGCAATGAGTT
>VTLG01009053.1_pt1 | contig 13514 bp, 15 predicted proteins | sample 4694571 | NCBI WGS metagenome assembly VTLG01 (sample SAMN12604809, study PRJNA352737) | marine metagenome | biome: ENVO:00000447; feature: ENVO:00000209|ENVO:00000569|ENVO:01000036; material: ENVO:00002151; isolation source: viral sequences binned using virsorter ...
CCGAGCAAGAGTTAGCAAACATTCTCTCAACAGAGATCCTTGCTGAAATTAACAGAGAAGTTGTTAGAACAATCTACACAAACGCTGTTAAAGGTGCTCAAAACAATACTGCTAACGCAGGTATCTTCGACCTAGACGTTGACTCAAATGGTAGATGGTCTGTTGAGAAATTCAAGGGACTACTATTCCAGATCGAAAGAGATTCAAATGCTATCGGTCATGAGACAAGAAGAGGGAAGGGTAACATAATCATCGCATCTGCTGATGTTGTGTCTGCTCTTGGTATGGCTGGCGTTCTAGATTACGCTCCTGGTCTTCAAGGTAACAATGGTCTTGTTCCTGATGACACTTCTTCAACTCTTGTTGGAACTCTTAATGGAAGAATTAAGGTGTACGTTGATCCTTATTCAGCAAACGTAAGTGATAAGCACTTCTATGTTGCAGGATACAAAGGTACTTCACCTTATGACGCAGGATTATTCTACTGTCCTTACGTTCCATTACAGCAAGTCAGAGCAATCAACCCTGACACATTCCAGCCAAAAATTGGATTTAAGACAAGATACGGTATGGTTTCAAACCCATTCTCTCAAGGTCTTACCCAAGGTTCTGGAGCACTTACTGCTAATACTAACAAGTATTACAGAAGAGTTCAGGTTGCTAACCTAATGTAATAAGTATTATTACTCAACTTTTCAAGAGGGTGTTTACACCCTCTTTTTTTATGCTATAATATATTTGTTGGACGCAACATGGGAGTGACTGAATAAACTTACTGGCAACCGCTAGTTAAGGTGATGAGACACAGGTGGTGCTGCTACGAAAGTAGAACCGACTCAACCAGTCGGGTCTCAGGCAATAACGTTTTTACTACTGTAGTAATGCCCGTTATTTGTTGGTATACAGGATTCCAACCTCCCTCCTTTTTTATCTAAGGGTAAAGTACCTATATGATTTGTGTGAGTTTCGATATAAGTAGTAGTAGAATTAGGAAAAACAAGATGCACTAAAACTTGTTTGTTATTTTTTCACATCACATGGAGAGTTTATGCACAACCTAGTATCATATAATCAATTAGCAGGTTCATACGAAGAAGAACATGACACCAGACTAACAGAATACTACGAGTGTTTAATCGAGTGCAACGACCAACAGGCAACATGCAAACGCATTTGCAAAGAGGTTCTTATGTAAATCATACTCAGGGAAGACCATAATGGAGAGCAGAAATGCTCTCCTTTTTTATGTGCTAAATAGCTTTATCACAATGACTCATATTATGGATTATAAACCATATTCTCCTGAGTGGCATCGTAAAAGGTTTTTACAAGAAGCAATTTTTAAATACCTTGACGATTATATTGATAATGATATTATTATAAATGATATCAATGATATACTTTCCGAGAGATCGGATGATGCATATCAAGAGTATACAAAACTCAATCAATTAAAAGCCAAACTCAGAACTGATTAAGAAATGCTTTCAACCCAATACCGACTCCGATTGGATTCTATCTGTAAACAGATTGTTAATGGTGAAGATGTCTTGCTAGAAGACATGATTTGGGCACAAAAACTAGCAAAAGTAAATACCACTGCTGCTACTTGGATGAGACAAGCACGACAAAAAGCAGCGAATCCCGATATGAAAAAGGGAGGGACGGACGATTTTCTGAATAGGATGGGACTAGGTGAACCCGACCCATCCGATCAAACAACAGGGTTCGACAGTGCAGATGATATTAACGAATGGTTTAAACGTAAAAAACCTGACGACTGGAGACAACGAGACTAATGGCAAACTGGTTCCAAGACCAACTAACAAACAGAAACTTTCTTTCACCTATAGGATATCTTTTCCTATTAGATAAGGCAAAGAAGGTATCTTTCTTATGTCAACAGGCATCAATCCCATCAATAAATTTGGGTGACGTTCTTATTCCTACAGCAGGTTTAGTCCCTTTACCTAGAGAAGGAAACATACGCTACGGTGATTTGACCGTTGAATTTATTGTAGATGAAGATCTAAGGAACTACATGGAAATCCACAACTGGATGCGTGCCTTAGGAACTCCACAATACTATGATGAACGTGCTGCATGGGAAACCAGATATCAAGATGCACCATCACAAGACGTACGTTTTTCTGATGCTACTCTACAAGTATTGAACAATAATAACTTAGCAAACTTTGATGTAGTTTTTAAAGACTTATTTCCTTCAGAACTATCAACCCTAACGTTTGATGTGTCACAAGATGATAACTCATTCATGACTGCACAAGCAACATTCAAATATACACTCTACGAAATAAGGAATGTAAATTCAAGGACTAGAAGATGAAGATATTAGAACCTATAGTCCTAGCAGGAGTGGTAGTCTTCTTAGGATTTGTATTTCTTGTTGAGGTAATAGATCTCTTCATTGTTAGACCCATTTATCAAAAGTTATTTAAAAAGAAAAGACGTAGGAGAATTAGATGAATTTTAATATATTCAAATTTGAAAAAACATTTGGTGGTATAGATAATTGGTATACCAAATCTAAACGATGGGCAAAGAAACAATCACCTTGGTTATCTCATTTAATTACAGGTGTTATTGAATGGTTGCATAAATTGTGGATTGATGGTAAAATACTTATGGCTATGGACGACGTTGATCGTCAAGCAAAAACCCTAGTAGAGGAATGGGAAGATGAAGAACGAAGACAGTTCTCACCACACATCGTGGAGACAGGAGTATTTGGAGATGAAGGCTGGTCTCTCGAAATCACAAATCCAATTGTTGAAAGAAGGACCGACTCAACTAGCACAGGCATGGCTCCTCCAAGCGATGCACAACGACTACAACAAGATGAAGGGGATAACCCCAAAGAAGAGTAGAGAGTCAGGTTATCAAACAACCATGAAAGAATGGTTTGCTAGTAATAAGGATCAGGGTGTATGAAACTAACTCAAGAAATGATTGACCAGATTCAAGAAGCAATGCTTCACACCAAGAAAAATGGTGATGTTAACTGGCAAGATGGTGATGAGATTGATGTATGTCTAGCAGGTACGTTTGCTGCTGATAGATTTATTGTCATTCACAATAGAACAAAGAGTAGCACATCAAAGCATAACTTTATAAAATGAATCTTGAAAGCATCCAAGAGATGTGGAAAAAGGATAGTGTAATAGATGGTGACCTATATTGCGAAGAGTCCACAAAAATTCCACAACTTCACATGAAATATATGGAGTTTCATAATACCTTCTCTCTAATGAAAAAGGAGAAAGAGTTAGATATGAAACGTCTTATCAAAGAGAAATGGTTATATTATAAAGGCAAAGCACCTTCCTCTGTGTATAAAGAAATGCCATTTGATTTTAAACTGACTACGAAAGAAGAAATTAATATGTTTATTGAGTCGGATGATGATATAATGAAACTACAATATAGAATAGACTACATAGAACAAACCCTACTATATCTTGATAGCGTATTGAGAATGATTAACAATCGTAATTTTCAAATCAAGAACGCAATAGACTGGGAAAAATTTAAGAATGGATTTTAATGAATTACGGATTGCCCTACAAAGAAGTTGTTTTCAATACAAAGGCACAGGTTATAGTTAACAAGGTAATTTCATATAGACATAGATGGACTAGAGGACAAATTCGTAGTGGAATACAATCAAATAGAAGTTCAGAGATAGCATGGTTAGGAGATAGGGAATTACTCTCTATGCTTCTTCGTATGATTAAGAAAATAAATGAGGATGCTCGTTGGAATTTAAAAATTACAGGTGTCGAACCAGTTCAGTATGGTAGATATGGTGAAGGAGATTTCTATGACTGGCACATAGATCAACATGCACAAGCAGTCAAAGGGAATGTAAGAAAGATTAGTATGACACTCTTTCTAAATGAAGATTACGAAGGAGGCGAGTTTGATTTGGAGATATATAAACCAGAGACTGATCCAAGATATAAAACATTTAAGTTAACATCTGGATCTGCTATTTTTTTCCAAAGTGATCAATGGCATAGGGTACGTCCTATCATCTCTGGAACTCGTGAATCTTTAGTAGCATGGTTTTATGGACCTCCTTATTCGTAAAAAGAATGAAGTTTATCTTAAGGTTGAAGCACAACCTCACATTAATTATGAGTTAGCAGACTTCTTTACCTTCGAGGTTGAGTCTGCTAAGTTCATGCAAAAGACTCGAAGGTATAGAGGTTGGGATGGTAAGATTAGATTATTCTCCCCTGCAACAGGAGAGATATATTGTGGTCTTGTAGATTACTTAACTGATTGGGCAAAAGAAAAGGGATATGAATACGAAATAGAAAGTGATGAATACTTTGGTCATCCCATTACAGAGAATGAACTAATCACTCCCAAGTCGGTTGTAGGTTTTGTAAAATCACTGAATCTACCCCCGACTCTGGAAGTGAGGGATTATCAGTATAAGGCAATTTATGAAGCACTAAAATACAACAGACGACTGTTGCTGTCCCCCACAGCGTCAGGAAAATCTTTGATGATTTATGCATTGGTTAGATTTCATCTAAATGTTGATCGTAATATTCTAATTGTAGTCCCTACTACATCTCTTGTTGAGCAAATGTATGGAGACTTTAAAGCATATGGTTGGATGGCAAGTAAAGATTGCCACAGAATATATGCGGGACAAGACAAATACACTGATCATAGTGTGATAATTACCACTTGGCAATCAATCTACAAAGAACCTAAGTCATGGTTTGAAAGATTTGATGTGGTCATAGGTGATGAAGCACATCAATTCAAAGCAAAGTCTTTAACTACATTGATGTCTAAGTTATATGATTGTAAATACCGTATAGGATTTACAGGAACATTAGACGGTGCTAATGTCAATCAACTTGTATTAGAAGGTTTGTTTGGTAGATGTTCACAAGTCACGAGAACTAATCAATTAATGAAGGCAGGATACATTGCCAAACTGAAAGTCAAGATAGTTCTCTTAAAACATGAAGAGAAACTATTTGAAGGTTATCAAGATGAGATTGATTACTTAATTGAACACGAAGGAAGAAATAAATTTATTCGCAATCTTGCGTGTGATGTCAAGGGAAATACTCTTGTCCTGTTCAATTATGTAGAAAGGCATGGTCTACCTCTTTACAATTTGATAAATAGTCATACTGACAGACCCGTGTTCTTTGTTCATGGGGGTGTAGATGTCGATGACCGCGAAGAGATTCGTAGGTTAACAGAGGCATCAGACAATGCAATCATCATTGCATCGTATGGTACGTTCTCTACTGGCATCAATATTAAAAGATTACACAATGTTATTTTCGCTTCTCCTTCTAAATCTCGCATTCGTAATTTACAGTCTATTGGACGAGTATTGCGGAAGGGAGACAATAAATCAAAAGCAACTCTATATGATATTGCTGATGATGTCTCAACGGACAGGGGCAATAACTACACGTTGAATCATCTAATGGAAAGAGTTAAAATATATAATGAAGAAAAATTTCAGTATGAGATCATAGACATCAAAGTAAAAGCTTATGATTAATTACGCAAAACACGACGAAGAATTCCACGGTATATTTAAACTGGTTAGTGGGGAGGAGATCCTTGCTAAGGCAGTTTTGACTGAGGATAAAGGGGAAAGCCTATTATTCATTTCAGATCCTGTTAGCGTACAAGCAATTACTAAAGAGATTGGCGACCAAAAAATTATGAGAGGTATGGGATTCAGTAAATGGATACCAATGTCTGATGAAGAGTTTTTTATTATAAGAGATAAAGATTTGATAACTATGGCAACAATGAGTAAACCTGTCAAACTCATGTATGAAGCATATATTATTGGAGAGGAAGCTCATGGAAAGCAAATGAAAGAGCGTAGAGTTCCTCCCTCCACTGCCGAAGGATATCTAGGAAATACAAAAGACATCCGCGCTTTGCTAGAAAAAATATTTAAAAAGTAATTAATATATTTCCCTTAAACCCTTACAGTGTTAGTATACATGTTCTTGACAGGTTTGTCAAGTATGCTATAATATATACAACCAGAGACACATATGGCAAAAGCAGCTCCTAAGAAGCGACAACACTATGTTGATAACAAAGAATTCCTTGCAGCAATTATAAAGTACAAGGAAAAGGTTGAACATGCTAAAGAAAATGAATTACCAAAACCTCGTGTCAACGATTATATTGGTGGTTGTTTCTTGAAGATTGCTACGCATCTATCATATAGACCAAACTTTATCAATTACATGTATAAGGATGATATGGTTTGTGATGGTATAGAGAACTGTATACAATACATTGATAACTTTGATCCTAACAAATCAAGGAATCCCTTTGCATATTTTACTCAAATTGTATACTATGCTTTCCTAAGAAGAATTGCAAAAGAGAAAAGACAGATGGATATAAAAGAAAAGATTATAGAAAAATCTGGATACGATCATGTATTTACGGTTGACGGAGATGGCGGAGCAGAGTATAATCAAATTAAGTCCCGTGTCGAAATGAATTCTAAACGATGAAGATCCTCTTAATTACAGATCAACACTTTGGAGTTCGTAATGACAATCAACATTTCATCAATCATTATAAAAAGTTTTACAGTGAAATTGTAATTCCTTTTATCAAAGCATCTGGTATTAAACAGGTTCTTTGTTTAGGTGATACTTTTGATCGTCGTAGATTCATTAACTTTATGTCTCTAAACGAATCAAAAGAAATGTGGTTTGATCCATTGAGAGACATGGGTATTCCCATGACCATGCTTGTTGGCAACCATGACATATACTACAAAAATACTCTACGAGTTAATGCCCCAAATGAATTACTCAGAGGGTACGATAACATCACAATCATTGACGACCACGCTACTGTCACTTTTGATGGTCTACCTATTCTTCTCCTTTCTTGGATTTGTGATGACAATAGGGAACGATTTCTCAAAGTTATACAAGAATCTGATGCCCCTGTCTGTATGGGTCATCTGGAGCTTAACGGTTTTGAGGCTCATCCAGGTCATGTGATGGAAGGTGGGATGGATCCCAGTGTGTTTAGTAAATTTAAAAAAGTATTTTCTGGACACTATCATCAAAAATCTACCAAAGGTAATATCAGATACTTAGGTAATCCTTATCAACTATATTGGAATGACTACGCAGCGAAAAGAGGTTTTCACGTCTTTGATACGGACACTCTTAAAACTACTTTTTATAGGAATCCCTTTGATGTTTTTTATAAACTGTATTATAATTCTGGAGTGTCTCTCCCAGACGAATCAGAAATCAGAGGATCATTCGTCAAATTAATTGTAGAAGATAAAGGAGACTATCAGAAGTTCGATTACAATGTAAAACGCATACAAGATATGGGTTGTGCAGATCTTAAGATTGTTGAAGATCTCAGTGTGGAACTAGAGAATGGGAGTGAAGTGCTAGAAACCGAAGATACAATGACATTGTTGGACAAATATATAGATGAGATAGATCTAAGAGTCAGTAAACCTAACGTTAAATCTGTCATGAGATCACTTTATGTAGAGGCATCAGAATTATAATGTTCGTTCTTACAGATAAAAAAACAGGTGGAGTATACGCTAACTCTAAGTCTAATGACCAGAAGGGTAGAAAGAACGTGCTAGTTTTTGCAGAGAAAGATGACGCTGAAAGATATGTAGGACTCTTGGAAGCAGATGATTTTAATCAAGAACTTGATATTATGGAAGTAGATGCAGAAATTGTTGCTATGAATTGTGGTAATTATGGATATTCTTATGCTATAATAGAACCTACTGACTTACTCATACCAAAAATCAAATTTGATAAATGATTGTTTTTGAAAATATTAAGTGGAAGAATTTTCTTTCCACTGGTGATCAATGGACAGAAATTAGTTTGAATGAATCTCCATCAACTCTTATTGTTGGTGCAAACGGTGCAGGTAAATCTACACTCTTAGATGCATTGTGTTTTGTTTTGTTTAACAAACCTTTTAGAAAGATTAGTAGGGGTCAGTTAGTAAATAGCATTAATGAGAAAGGTCTTAAAGTTGAAGTATTATTTACTATTGGTGTGGATGAGTATCGTGTCTTTCGTGGAGCGAAACCTAATATATTTGAGGTCTACAAAAATAATAAGATGGTTGACCAAGATGCTGCTGCCAAAGACACTCAAAAGTATCTCGAACAATCCGTTCTCAAACTCAACTTTAAATCCTTTACACAAGTCGTCATCTTGGGTTCATCCACATTTGTCCCCTTCATGCAACTCAACGCACCTGTCAGGAGAGAAGTTATTGAAGATTTACTTGACATCAACATCTTCTCCCAAATGAATACGATTCTAAAAGATCGTGTTAGAAATGCAATGTCACAACAACGTGATTGTGATCATATGCTTCACATAGCAGAGGAACGTGTAAACAATCAAGAAAGAATTATTAGCACTCTTGCTGATGTAAGTGCAACTCGTCAGAAAGATAAGAAGAATAAAATTAAAAGTAATAAAGAAAAAATTAAATTAGAAGAAGAACAACGTGATCAACTAACGGAAGAAGTAGATAGTCTTACTGTAGATTTAAAAGATGTAGACAATCATAAATCAGTATTAGATGATCTTCGTCAAGAACAATCAGATATTAATTCAGAGTTGAAATCTGCTGCCAAACAACTTAAGTTTTTTAGATCGCATGATGAATGTCCTACCTGTTCTCAGAGTATTGAATTTGATTTTAAAGAATCAATGGTAGGTAATTTAGAAACTAAAGGTAAGAATCTTACAAAAGATTTTAGGAATTTGAGTGACAAAATTTCTGATGCTGTTGATATTGTAGAGGAGATGCAAAGTATATCACAAAAACTGATGGAGACTCGTAGTAAAGTATCTTCTTCAGAAAGAGAGATCGTACGTTTAGAGATGGAGAATCTTAAAATAAATGATGAGATAGTTGAACTACAAACAAACACTCCTAAGATAAGAGAAGAGAAAATATCTTTAGTTAAGTTCCAAAAGGAATTAGAAGTAACTCAAAAAGATTGTGGAAAGATACATCAAACTCTTGATGAATATAAAGTCATAGGTAATCTATTAAAAGATTCTGGTATTAAGAGTCAGATAATTAAAAAATATGTTCCTATCTTTAATAATTTAATCAATAAATATCTGCACAGTATGGACTTCTTTGTTAATTTTACACTCGATGAAGAATTTAAAGAAGTAATCAAAAGTAGATTTAGGGATGAATTTTCATATTCATCTTTTTCTGAAGGTGAAAAAGCAAAGATTGATTTAGCATTGCTATTTACATGGAGAGAAGTTGCTCGTATGAAAAATAGTGTTGCTACTAATCTGTTAATACTTGATGAAGTATTTGATAGTTCTTTGGATGCAGAAGGAACAAACGAACTTTTAAAAATTCTTCATGCTCTAGGCATTTCAAGTAACATATTTGTTATCTCACATAAGGGTGATGTCTTATTAGATAAATTCCTAAGGACACTTAGATTTGAAAAAATAAACGATTTCTCCCGTATGTCAGACGACAATTAATTTATGTTTTCACAACGTCATATAGGACCTTCAGAGGAAGAGCAAAAGAAGATGCTCGACGATTTAGGTCTCTCTAATTTGGATGAACTTGTAAGAAAAGTTGTTCCAGATTCTATACTACTCAGAGGTGAATCTAATTTACCTGAGGGGTGTGATGAACATCTAGCACTCAAAGAATTGAAAAAGATTGCGAAAGCAAACAAACCAAAACCGTCCCTTATAGGGCAAGGATATTATGGAACAATCACCCCCAGAGTTATTCAAAGAAATGTATTTGAAAATCCTAGTTGGTATACTAGTTACACTCCATACCAGGCGGAAATTTCCCAAGGTAGATTAGAATCATTATTTAATTTTCAAACTCTAATCACAGAGTTGACTGGATTACCGATAGCGAATGCATCTCTATTAGATGAAGGCACTGCTGCTGCAGAAGCAATGACGTTAGCATATAACTCATCTAAAAAAAATACATTTTTAGTAGACAGTAGAGTTTTCTTTTCTACACTTCAAGTATTACAAACAAGAGCAAGACCATTAGGTATCAGTATAGTAACTGTAGATTTAGATGAACCAATACTATTAGATATTTTTGAAGATGCATTTGGGTTTCTTATACAGATGCCTAATAGTGAAGGTAAGATAATAGAACCTCATGGGATAATAAATTTATGTGAAGTTCATAAGGTTATGAGGATTGCAGTTGTAGATCCTATGTGTCAGGTATTGATGAAACCTGTAGGAGAGATGGGATTTGATATTGCTGTAGGTAGTATGCAAAGGTTTGGTATTCCTATGGGATACGGAGGTCCTCATGCTGCATTTTTTGCTACAACAGATAAACATAAAAGAAAAATACCTGGTAGAATTGTAGGTCAATCTAAAGATAGTGAAGGTAATACTGCATTAAGATTAGCATTACAAACTAGAGAGCAGCATATAAGAAGAGATAAAGCAACAAGTAATATTTGTACAGCACAGGCACTACTAGCAAACATGTCTGCATTCTATGCGATCTATCACGGACCTGAAGGACTTAAAAAAATAGCAAGAAGAATATGGTTGCTGAGACAAACACTACTTCGTGCATTGAAGTGGAGTGGTATACAAGTTGATGATACTGAAGGATTTGATACTGTTAGATTTAAGTCAATCAATATGGTTGATGGGTATAATGTGACCGTTAAAAATGGTTGGATTACATTATCGCTTGATGAGACATCTACATATGATACTCTATATGATATACTCAATAGTCAGGTTACATTTGATTCAAAGAAATCAACTATTATAAGTGTGTGGGATGGTGTTGTAGATCAAAAATGGGAAAGCATACCAGAGAGAACTAAACCATGGTTACAACAAGAAGTATTCAATAAGTATCATAGTGAAACTAACTTGATGAGATATATTCATGAGTTAGAATCAAAAGATTTCTCACTGGTGCATGGCATGATGCCACTTGGTAGTTGCACTATGAAATTAAATGCAGCATCAGAATTGATACCAGTATCATGGGAAGAGTTTGCTAACGTACATCCTCATACACCACCAGGTCAGATCTTTGGATATGATAGAATAATCAGAGACTTAGAAGAATGGTTATGTGATGTTACTGGATTTCATTCAATGACTTTCCAACCTAACTCAGGTGCACAGGGAGAGTATGCAGGACTGTTAGCAATCAAAGAATATCATGAGGTCAATGAACAGAAACGTAATAAAATTTTAATTCCAAAAAGTGCTCATGGAACAAATCCTGCTAGTGCAGTTATGGCAGGTATGGAAGTCATCACTGTAGATTGTGATAGTGATGGTAATATTGATATACATGATTTAAGATTAAAAGCATGTCTGGAGGCAGATGAATTAGCAGGTTGTATGATTACATATCCTTCTACTCATGGTGTATTTGAACAGAGTATTAAAGAAATCTGTCAGATTGTTCATGAGTTTGGTGGGCAAGTTTATATGGATGGTGCAAACTTTAATGCACAAGTTGGACTATGTAAACCAGGTGAGTTTGGTGTTGATGTATCACACTTAAATTTACACAAAACATTCTGCATACCACATGGAGGTGGAGGTCCTGGCGTAGGTCCTATTGGTGTAGCAAAACATTTAGCACCATTCATAGATCAAAAGGTATCCTCTGCTGAGTATGGTAGTGCATCTATCTTACCTATCGTATGGATGTATATAAGAATGATGGGTGAAAAGGGATTGCGTACTGCAACAGAAGTAGCATTACTAAATGCAAATTGGTTAGCAAAGAAAATAGATCCTCATTTTAAAGTATTATATAAAGGAGAAGGTGACTGGGTAGCACATGAATGTATATTTGATTGTCGTAATCTAGGAGTAACTGCAGAAGATATCGCTAAGAGATTGATGGACTATGGTTTCCATGCTCCCACACTATCATGGCCAGTCTTAGGAACTATGATGGTAGAACCTACAGAATCAGAGTCACTTGATGAGTTGCAGAGATTTGTAGATGCTATGATTATGATAAGACAAGAAATAAATGAATGTCCTGAGATAGTAAAGAATGCACCTTATACACAATCAGAAATCTGTGGCACATGGGAATATGCTTTTACAAGAGAACAGGCAGTCTTTCCTAATCAACCTAAACATAAGTTTTGGCCAGCAGTTAACCGCATAGATAATGTATATGGAGATAGAAATTTAGTATGTGCATGTGACAGTTAAATTAGTGGCACAATAAGTGGCACATTCATCGTGAGTCTGTTATAATAAGTATATCAAGAGGAGACACATGATCAATCAGGAAGTAAAAGGCACTCTCGCTAGACTACTCGCAACAGAAAACCTAACTGTTGAACACCGTCAAGTTACTACTGCATACTTTGATGTAGAGCAACGTATTCTTTGCCTTCCTATTTGGAAACATGCATCAGATACTGTGTATGATCTTTTAGTTGGTCATGAAGTAGGTCATGCTCTTTACACACCTGCTGAAGGATTAGATACTGATAGAAACTTAAAATCATTCATCAATGTCCTAGAAGATGCTCGTATCGAAAAGATGATGAAGCGTACCTATCCTGGTCTTCGTAAGTCTTTCTTTGATGGATATAAAGAACTATGGAACGATGATTTCTTCGGTGTCAAGCATGAAGATCATGAGGATCTTTCATTAATTGATCGTATCAATCTATATTTCAAAGGCAATACAAGTATGCCTTTTGCTGATGATGAAAAGCATTGGGTAGAAAAAACAGGTAAAACTGAAACATTCCAAGAAGTCTTAGATCTTGCTAGAGAATTATACAAATGGGCAGAAGACAAGAATGCAGAGAACGAAGAAAAAGAAGAACTAGATATACCTGTTCCTACTAATGGAGAGGGTGGTGATGCAGAATCAAATGGTGATTCCGATGGAGAGTCAGAAGGTGGAGAGCAAGAAGAAGTAGAACAAACTCCTGATCAAGAGATCATCAATCCTACTCAACCTTGGGATAGTTCAGACAATCCTCTAGAAGATCTATCAGAAGGTCTAGGAAGACAAGCACAGAAACAAGACTCTTCTGGTCTAGGTGGTGAGTCCTATGATGCAAGTAATTTTGATACTCAATTGGTAGATGAATTGTTAGAATCTGCAATGGCAGATGAAACTCAGAGTATTACTGATCAAGCATTACAAGAAGCAATAGAAAACATGGTGGATGATGATGCTAAGGAATGGATATATCTTAATCTTCCTAAGATTGATATAGATAAACTTACAATTTCTCACAGTAAAATTCAATCTGATCTTGAAGAGTTTTACAATTCATGGTATTTCCAAGAGCATCAAGATGCGGAGGTAGAAACTTATAGAAGAGAGAATCTTGATTACTGTGATCGTCACTATGAAAGTTTCAAAAAGAATGCACAGAAGTCTGTAAACTATCTTGTAAAACAATTTGAAATGAAGAA
>VTLG01011812.1_pt1 | contig 13513 bp, 13 predicted proteins | sample 4694571 | NCBI WGS metagenome assembly VTLG01 (sample SAMN12604809, study PRJNA352737) | marine metagenome | biome: ENVO:00000447; feature: ENVO:00000209|ENVO:00000569|ENVO:01000036; material: ENVO:00002151; isolation source: viral sequences binned using virsorter ...
GTCTCACTGTCGCACCAAAAAGACAAGACCCCGAAGTTATTGATGAAGATAATAACTTAGAGGACTTAAGTGAAGGTCGTGCTGTTGTTGACACAACTCCATCCTCTGTGAATACAGATGAGGATGAGGAAGATGCACTTAGCTATTTTGCAAAATTAGCTGAAAATTAGAAAATACCCCGAAAAAAATTCGGGCCATTTTTTACGCCAGAGGTCGCTCAAAACGACCTCTTTTTTTATGGCGAAATTAGTCTTGGATTCTCTGTTACTTTTAATTTATCCGTCACAAATTGATTTGATTCTTTATATACCATAATATTATTAATATCTCTAAAGAATGTATCTAGTAACTCTCTTCTCAATATGTTGATATTTCTCTTTTTATCATTTTCGTTTGTTTCATGTTCTAAAAACGTAACTGAAGTTATTTCTGATTTTGTCTTTGTTATACCATTATCAACATATGTGATTGAATGATCAGAATCCACATATACGCCAGCTGGTTGTATTAAATTGTTTGCTGCATCTCTAATTACCTTTGTCTCATAATGATGAATATTAGTTAACTCGGCAGCAGTGTATTTTGCATTTAAATATGTTAAAAAGTCTTGACTACCCATAGGCCATTCATCTCTCACATGCACAATATTATTTGTAGTTAAAACAACCCAATCTAGGTTTGAATCATCATAAAAATTATATGCAACTTGATCTGGTCTTTCATCGTCTTTTACAGAATATTTTTCAAAATTGACAAGACTACCATAAACATCATCACGCAACACAGCTCTTTTAAAGAGATTTTTTACTATTTCATAATCATACGCAGATTTACGATCATTTTTCAATGATGGATAATCTAAATTTGGTAATCGTTTGAAATAAGAGTTTGGAGAACCTTGATATGCCATTTTAGTATCCTACTGTGTCGATTAGTTCGTCTTGATTTTGGTCTTGACTGTATATTGGTCTTAATTCAGCAAAGTTTAGACTCATTTTAAGTGCAACTGGTTGAGAATCTTGATATGCAGACCAATATCCACTTGGAGCATAATCAACTGCAATTGTTCTTAATGCAAGACCGCCTGGACTAAATCTATTTACAGTTTTTAAAATATCACCATCTCCAACTCCGTTTTTGTATTCTAGTTTAAAAACATCAGGAGTTTGAAGAAAAGTTGAGTTATTGAATTTAGGAGCCATTCCTGATTTAAACCATCTAATAATTTTTCTGATTTCTTTACCTTCTTTTTCACTTCTTGCGATCATTAGAAAATCAAAGTTAAAATCTCTTAGAACAGGGCCTTGAAACAGTAATTCTGCATTAGGATTTAAAACTCTTCCACTTGTTCTTGCTAAAATTTGATCTTGTGATATTGTTTGTCCAGTAACTCTCGCTGTTGCCTCTGCTGCAAATGCGTTCGTAAGTGCGCTAGCGCCTGGTTTAATATTTTTAAATATTCCAGTCCCTCCCGCTGCTGTTTTTCGAGTTATGTCTTGAACAGCTTTAAGATCTTCTTTTTCGACACCAGATAATGCCTCAGTTCCAGCAAATTTATCTAAGCCAGGTTGTCCGCCGAACAATCTCTCAGCTCCCCTCCTGATAAATTTTCCCCCTGCTTCGATAGTACCAAGAGCAGCCAAACCAAATATATTTACTTCACTTTCTCCCCATTCACAACCATTCGTATCAACCACTTTTGGCATCGGTAACATGACACTACCTTGAAGTTGACTTCCTAACATTGAGTCACCTTCTGTTATCACTCTTTCTAGTTTGATTGGTCGAACAATTCCTCCGCCTGGTATGAGGTTTGAAATTTTCTCACCAATGGTATTTTGTATTGTTGTTTCTTCAACACGAGGGGGTCTTGAACCTTGAACACTACTTGCGCCATCTCTTTCAAAATCTTCGTTTCTTTTATAGGTATATTTTGATATCTTAAGATGATCTTGCATAGGATCGATATCAAGAGGATATGTAAAGAAATCTGTGCCAGATTGCATTTTTCGAGTTGATTTATACGCTGCAAAAGCTGGTGGTTGAGTCGCAAGATTTTTATTTGCAACTCCATCATCTATATTTGGATATACTGTCTCCTCTATAATCTTTTCTGTATTATTTTCAGCTTTATCTTCTCCGTTAAAAAAATTTGTTTGTTCCTCTATTGAGGGTACTGTTAGTGTGTTAGTATATGAATCTTTATTACCACCAAACTTATTAAAGTTATAAGCTAATATAGCGGGGTCAGTTCGTAATATGTTAGTAAACTTATCAGTCGTAGGGTCAATCGGTTTAGGATTAGTTCGATCTGAATGATCAAGTATTCCAAGAATATTACCATCCTTGTCATACTCAAAAGAGACTTTATCTCCTCCAATATTTAATATTTTACTTCTTGCCATTAGTTTGTGTTGTAAATTCTACTTCGTGGAACACTAATTCCTCTCATATCAACAAATTTTTCAGTGGGTAACTGTGCCACATCGACCCATTCTGTGTCTGGAATACGATATGGTTGACCCCTGACACCAGCGTAGAGATATTTATGCAGAGTTCGACGAGGAACTGCAACCGCACCCTGAGCAGAGTTATTTAGTAAGCTCATTGCAAGTTCTTCTCTTTCATTTAATTTGACATAATGTAGATTACAACCAAGAAATCCACCTGACCTCATTTCAATAATATATGATAAAGGATACATGTCATAATATGGTTGTTTTGTTTGTGCTTGATATGTAAAAAAATATAATTGTCCAGCAGCAAATCCACCTGTGTCTGCAGCGTCACTATCAAAGTTCGTTGACCCAAGTTCTTGAATTAATTGTTCACGAAAATAATTTTCGTTAACTTGACCACTAACTCTACCTAATATGTTCTGTAGAATACTCATCTGATTCCTAATTCTTTCTCAGTCATGATTTTAAACTCTAATTTGCGGTCATCACAAAACTCTCTCGCTGCTTTCCACTTTGCTTGATTTTTAACGTATGTCAGAGATTCGTTTATCATTGTTTTTCTTGATTTACCCTTTGTGACTTTTGGTTCAAGAGTTTCTCTCATTGGTTTGACTTCAATCACTGATCTACGAATATTACTGTCTTTATCCTTGTATTTAATGAAAAAATCAGGAAAATATCTACGCACACGGTTGGTTGTTGGGTCTAGATAAGGAATCCAAAATTCTTCAGATGCCCATTCAAGTATATTTTCATTCAAATCGCAGTAATTCATGAATTTTCTTTCCCATAAAGACCTATAAATAATATTTTGAGAGTCACCTTTATACTTTTTAGGATTAGAAGGTCGATATATCCCTTTATAGCTCATATATAGTAATAACAACTTAAATTTATTTATCGTGTCAGAGAATAATTTATTCCCAAGAAAGAAAGATATTTTTCAGAAGAGTACAAAGGATGTACAGAATATTGTTGGCCGCCCGTCTGTTGATACACAATATCAAGTGATTTTTTCTTTTGGAAATTATCAAAATTGGTTAGAATCCACAGGAAATGCTATTGGTAAAAGTAGAACGAATGGATTAGACTTTAGAGAAAAAATGTCAATAATGTGTACTGAAGCAGAATTGCCAGGCACATCTTTTCAAACAAGTCTCGCTGTTGGTCATCATCAAGGTATTCAAGAAGAATTTCCAAATCTTAGAACTTTTCCACCACTTAATTTAACTTTCTACGTTGACGCAGATCATGTGATTCTTGAAGTATTGGAAACATGGATGACCTTTATTAATCCAATTACAAACAACAAACGAAATTTCAATGCTTTTGGTCGTTTTAATTATCCAGAAAATTACAAAGAAATTATGCACATCACTAAATTTGAAAGAGATGCGTTTCAAAATAGAGAATCTAAACTTTCATCATACGAATTTGTTAATGTCTGGCCTACTAACTTAGCATCGATGAGAGTTGCCTATGGTGAGACAAATGTGTTAAGATTAAGTGTACAACTTGCGTATGATCGATTCTTTACAAAATTTAATTATGATGATTCACTCTCAGCTGTAATTAATACAGGTGATGGGTTATCAAATGACACTAACACTAGGGGAGATTCAAAAAATAACAGACCTTGGTGGTTAAATGTGTACACTTTAGGTGGATTACTTTAAAACACACTATATAAGATACTGAATTAATAAATTATGCCATTACCAACGATTGCAACTCCAACTTATGAGTTAACTTTACCATCAACAGGTAAAAAAATAAAATATAGACCTTTTTTGGTAAAAGAGGAAAAATTATTGATATTAGCACTTGATTCAAAAGATCAAATGGAGATTACCAACTCTGTAAAGGATGTATTGAAAAAATGTGTGCTTACAAGAGGAGTAAAAATTGACGATTTACCTACCTTTGACATCGAATACTTATTCTTAAACATTCGTGCAAAATCAGTTGGTGAAGATATTAATTTAGTTGTAACTTGTCCAGATGATAAAGAAACTGAAGTTCCAGTGACGATATATGTTGATGAAATTGAAGTAATTAAGTCAAAAGAACATAAAAAGGATATAACTCTTGATAAGGACATGACACTTAGAATGAAATATCCTTCTTTAAATCAGTTTATTGAAAATAATTTTGATACAAAAGATAATCCAGAAACCACGGTCAGTAAAACTTTTCAATTAGTGGCAGACTGTATGGAGACTGTCTTCACAAAAGAAGATGCTTGGGATTCAAATGATTACTCTCCAGAGGAAAGAATGCAATTTATAGAACAATTGAGTTCAAAACAATTTAAAGAAGTAGAGAAATTTTTTGCAACAATGCCTAAATTATCTCATACTATTGAGGTGACAAATCCAAACACCAAAAAGAAAAGTAGTATTGTTTTGGAGGGTCTAGCCGATTTTTTCGGCTAAGTATTGCAAGAGAGGATTTAGAGGCATATTATCGAATTAATTTCGCCCTCATGCAATACCATAAATATTCATTAACTGAGATTGAAAACATGATGCCTTGGGAGAGAGAAATTTATTTGACTCTCTTACAGGAATACATTGAGAATGAGAAACTAAAACAACAACAACGAGAGGGTGTTGAAAGGTATGGATGAAGAAGAGATTCTCCGTTCGAGTTTAGAACAATCTAACAAAATCGACATTAATAATTTTTTTGGATCACCGATTGGTGGATTGGCTAATCGTGCCGTATTGCAATCAAACACCAGTTTAAAGGCTTCATCAACAAACCTTAATTTAATTCGAGCTCTACAAACAAGTTTAGAATCACTTAGAAGTCAGATACAACAAATAACAAATTATATTGTCGTTGATAAACAAGAGAGGGGTAAAATATTACGACAAAGAGAATTAGAAGAATTTGAAAGAGAAGATGCCATACAAAAAGGATTAGTAAGATCTGAGAGTGCTCAACCAACAGGTTTAGAAGATTCTCTACCATTTTTTCCTGAGGCTAGATTTTCTCAAGGATTGACAGCTGGAATGTCAAGTATTGGTGAAAGACAAGGTGTTGCTCAGTTTCAAGAAAGGTTTGTTGAAGGTTCAAGACCCTTTTTCTTTGGTGGTCTTGTGCCTGGCAGAGGTAATGCTGATACTGTTAATGCTAAACTAACGCCTGGTGAATTTGTTGTTCCAAAGAAAACTGTTGAAAATTTTAGTTCTAATTTCTTTGAGGGTTTAACTGCTTCAAAACCACAAAATATTAGTATCAGTGAGGAGGCTACTTTGCAAGGTGGTCAAGTGGTGTCTGGAAATATGAGTCAATCAGATGCTGAGAGAAATAAAAAGATAATGGAATTAGAAGACCAAAAATTTGACGCACAAATGATACATGGTTTTAATTCACCTGAGTCTAATAAAATACAAAAAGAAATAATGATGTTGAGTGGAACTCCAGAAAGAGCCATTTACACAGATAAAAAAGGAAATCTTAAAGTGAAAGGGTATTCAACATATGATGGTAAAACCACCGTTGATGGTGATGAAAAGGGAAAAGGTTTGTTTGGTGGATTATTTGGTGGAAATAAAAAAAATGAAAATGTTAGAAGTGATGAAAAAGAAGGAAGAGGTTTATTTGGTGCAATAGGTGGAACTATAGATGCTGCTACTGGTAATCTCACAGACTTTGATAGAAGGGGTGGTAAACCATTTGGTTTAATGAGAGGCATCACTGGAACTATAGATGCTGCTACTGGTGGGTTGACTGACTTAGACCGTAGAGGTGGTAAACCATTTGGTTTGATGAGAGGTATCACTGGTTCTATCGATGCCATGACAGGTGGACTGACTGACTTAGACCGTAGAGGTGGTAAACCATTTGGGACAATGAGATTAGCGACTGGTGTGGCTGATGCTATGACAGGGAATTTATTTGATTTTGATAGAAGAGGAAAAGGTGAAGAAAAGAAGAAAAAATTGCGTGATAAAGATGGTAGATATATTGGTGATAATGCAAGGAAAAAGAATTTTCAAAATATGATGGATAAGAACTTATATAATAAAGCGAGTCAACTTCCAATGGAAACCACTGTAAACCCTGATGGATCAATTACAAGTGAAGGATCAGGAACATTTATTGGAGGTGAATTGGTAAAGCCTGGTGAACCACTAACTCCAATGCAAAGAGCAGCGATGTCTATGGGTATGCAAATGGGGAATACATATAGTCCAGAGATAATGGAAAAATACAACAACGCTGGTGGAGCTCCTTCTAAGGAAGAATTTGATAATTATGAGAAAGAAAAATCGAAGAGTGTTAAACCAGAACAAACTCTTGGTGAGAAATTTATGAACATGTTCAGAGGAGATAAAAAAGAAAAGAGTAGTCAACTTTTATCAAGTGCGCCGAGTTCTAACACTAGTATTTCTTCTGACGATTCTATAAAAACTGCAGCTCAAGGTATTATGCGACCACCTCAAGTTAATCAATCAGAAACAATTGAACTACCAGCACAAGTTCAAGGAGATGGTGGCGGTGGCAGTGGCATTCAAGGTGGAGTTTCACCATTCCAACCCTCTACGCCTGGCTATACAGCATTATCTCCCACTAAAAGTCCAATGCCTTTCATTGACGTAATTTCAAATCAATATCTATCGGTGGTGTAAAATGACAATAAACACAAAAAAATTTTTTGATGAGAAAGATTCAGTAAAAGATACAAGATTCACTCCAAGTATGTTGGATCGTCAATACACCACTGCGACTGGTTCACTTAAAAAGGGTAATTTTGAAATTTCAAGTCGAATGATGGGAGATCAAGAGGTCAAAGATAGATTAAGTAAAACATATGCAGATATGGGTATGAAAATGGAGGGAGGTGGATATCTTCCAAACGTAGGTAAAAAGTATGTTGATACTGCCGCTGGTATAGCTGGTGGTATTAAATCATTAAATAATGAAGGTGGTAATCCCTTAGATCAAGTTTTATCTGCATCTGGAATGACGAGAGGGGATGCTGAGTTTGCAATCAATTCACAACTAGAGGGCACAGATTCACATTATATGTCACAAGTCGCTAAGTCTATAAATCTAAACGTAGATCAACAGAGAGTCACTACTGTGATTCAACCTGTGATTAACAATGTGGAAGTGCCAACACCTGTTCCTCAACCAACTCCAGTTCCTATAAGAGGTAAAACTAATACAGTATTTCTTGATTCATCAAACAATAATACACTAGCTAAACTAATAAGATAATGGAAAATAGATTTATAATCAAAGATTGTTCATTAATCCCATCAGAGGGTTCCTCTTTAAAAAAGGAGTTTAACATAGCTGGTGGTAATCCCTCTATAACATATTATGAAAGTATAAGAAGCCCAGCCATATCATTATCATTGAGTTTCATTGATGTTGATCAATTAATAAGTCGTGAGGGTGTAACTGGTGGGGAGTATCTATCTTTAAGAATTGGTGTTGGAGGTTATGATAAGGATTTTGAGATAAAACCAGACAAACATTTAATGATGCTCAACTCTGTTAAAGATGTCACAACATCTTCATCTAAACAGGAGGCGACTTTAGAGTTTTTATCTGTTGAATCAATCATTAATGAAACTGCAAGAGTGAATCAAAGATTCACTGGCAACGTCACTGAAACTGTAAAAAAATTATTAAAAGGAAAAAAAGGAATAGAGACAAAGAAAAATTTAGATAGTGATAGAGCATCAAACGCATATTCATTTGTAGGTAATTTAAAAAGACCATTTGATACGATTCAATGGTTGTGTTCAAAGACTCAATCATCTAAAGATGGTTATGGTTTTTTATTTTTTGAAACTCTTGATGGTTATGTTTTTAGATCAATTGAAAATCTATTGAATCAAAACGCAGTTGAATATAAAAAGTCAGAAAAGGTAGAAGGTAACAACAATGATCTCAGAATATTAGAAAATAATTTGAATCAAACAAATGATATTGGCATAGGTTGTAGAATGGGAATGTACGCAAACAAAACAATTTACATTAATCTTGATAATGAAACTCAAAAAACTGTTGACTTTAGAATCGAAAGTTTGAAATTGAAAAAACCACCAAAATTACCAAAAGGATTGGAAAAAAATCCAACTCGATTAATGTTGAGAGTTTTAGATAAAGGTGCCTTACAAAAAGGGTCACAAAAGAAAGAATTGCAAAAAGAAAATGAGCTTGCCATTTATCAAAGTAAGTCTTATGCTAGAAATAATTTAATATTTTCACAATCAATGAGTGTTTCGATTCCATTTAATCCAGAGTTGAGAGCTGGACAAATGATGAATCTTAGGTTTCCCCTTAGAAAGGGTAATGATCAAGAGACCACTACATATGGAGAGGAATCTGATGATGACGTTAGTGGAAAGTATCTAATATCAGAATTGTCACATGATATATCAGATAATCAAGCTCACACTCAATTAACATTAATTCGTGATGTATTTACCGCTTAAATAAAAGAAACAGGAGTAATCAAATGAAATCAATCGAAGACCACATCGAACACGATAAGAAAATTGCTGATGACCCACAAGCGAATCCAGCAGCACGCAGACACGCAAAAGAAGAACTACATGAACTCGAAGAGTATGTAGAACATCACAAAGAAGAAATTGAAGCAGGCGATCACCATGACCCTAATGCTTTAGAATTATTCTGTGACCAACATCCTGATGAACCTGAGTGTCTAATCTATGATGACTAATTAAGATGTATCAACCATCAACAAATTTTTGGGGAAAAGATCCTATGAACTGGTGGATTGGTCAAGTGACTGATCCAGAGAAAGGAAAGTGGGGAGATGCTCTTGAAAGAACTCAAGCTGCAAATGGAGAGGACATCTATTCACATCGATGTCGTGTTCGTATTGTAGGATATCATGACTGTGCGGATGATCTCCCTGATGAGGATTTACCCTTAGCACACATTCTGTTGCCACCAAACACTGCAACTACTGGTGGTTGTGGAGAGACAGTGCAATATCAGGGTGGAGAAGTTGTGGTTGGATTTTTTATGGATGGTGAGGATGCACAACAACCAGTGATATTTGGAACTCTATTCAAACAACCATTTATCCGTGATAATTTAACAACCTCACAATTTAGGGCAAAAAGACAAACTTGTTTTGTTCCTTATACTCCACCAAAAGTAGTTCAAACATCTGGTAAACAACAACAATTCCAAGAATCACCTTGGCCTCGTGCATTCACGCCTGGTGAACTTGCAAAAAGTACTGCTACAAAACAAAAAGAGGACGCCACAAATATTACTATTGATGCTTTTAGTCCATGTGAAGATAATGAGATATCAAAGATAAGTAATGCAATAAAAAACTTCACTCGGAAGGCACAAGCACTTCAAGAGTTAAATGAAGCGTCAACATACATTGATCCAATTTACGGTGGCATTATTGATATTGAGTCAGAGATACAATTAGCTACAAATAAAATTCACGATTCGATGACAAAGTTAGTTCGTCGTGGTCGTTCATGGTTAATTCAAGATACTCTTGATAAATTAGATAAAAGAATGGAGGACAGTGTTGATAAATTTAATCAAGTTGTCTTAGGTCAGGCTACAAATGCACTCACAAGTGTGATTTTCTGCAATATTGAAAAAATACAGGATGGATTAGTTGATTATCTATCCAAAAGTTTAGAGAATATGATTGGACAAGTTTTAGATGTTCCTATTTGTGGTGTGGAAAATTTTATGGGAGATATGTTTGGACAGATTAATAACCTTATAGATTCAAGTCTTGGTGGTATGTTTGACCAACTAAACAATATTCAAGGTGGTGGTATTGCACTTCCAAGTGAAACATTTTCAAAAGCGATTAAATTTGCAAACATTCTTACAAACGTTCTTGATTGTGATAAGGCTAATTGTCCTCCAGAACCAACATCATATTCTTCAAAGGGTGGAGTTTCAAAATCAATTGAAGATAGTTTTGATAATATAATTGATAAAGTTGGTTTGAATCAGAAATTGACTCCACTATTAGACAAAATTGATGATGCGATTGAAGCGTCACCATCTGCGCCAGATTGTAGCACAAACGTTCTTAAATGCGGCCCACCAAGAGTTGACTTTGTAGGAAGTAGTGGACAAGGTGCAAGTGGTAGTGCAATTGTAAATGCTCTAGGACAAATTATTGGTGTTGCCATCAATGGGCCTGGATTTGGATTTGAAGAACCACCTTTACTCTCATTCTTTGACAGTTGTGATAAGGGTTATGGTGCTGGTGGATATCCAGTTATGGGAAATGTTTCACCTATAAGTAATAGTCCTAATACTTCTGCTGGTGGTGAGGGAGGTTTTCCAGTAACTATTCCTAATCCTAATTTAATACCGCCACTTCTTACCGTGAATGCTGGTGGAACAGGTGGATCTCCTTTGTTTGATAGTAATGGAAATCCAATAAAAACTGTAGGCGGAGTTCCTGTGGTAACTGGGGGAACTGGAGGGACACCAGTTTTAAGTGATAGTGTTGGTGGTGATGTAGTTGACGCTGATTTATCAAACGTATATGTAAAAGATCCAAACGGAACTAAACTTGGAGTGGTTGATGTTGTAATTACTGATACTGGACAAGAGTATCTACCAAATACAACAGAAACAACTCTTAATCCAGATGGAACTTTGACTCAAAAAGAAGTGTCTCCAGATCCAAATGGAAATTATGATGGTAAACAATCATATGTAACATCTCTAGGTGAGGTTGTTGTTGACAATGTTGGATTTGAATATTCAGATGGTGATACAGCAACAGTCAGTGGAGGGTCTATTGCCACAGATGATACAATAGGGGAAGCACAAGTTGAGTTAAATATTCAAAATGGTTTTATTGTAGGTGCAACAGTTGTAAATGGTGGTTCTGGATTTACTTCACTCCCAGATATTACAATAAATAGCGACACTGGGGCTGGTGCTAAATTAAAACCAGTTCTTAAATTCACTAAGGTTGAAGACGCAGTTTCATCTGCTGATACGGATGTTCCTTTTGATAGGAATTTACCACAAACAGCTGTAATTACAGTAATAGATTGTATCGAGAAATAAAATGGCAAAAGCACCAAACGATAAAAAAAATCTTGAAAGACAGGTTAAATTAAGATACGCTGTTCAAAGTGGACAGAGTAGCATACATGGTGATACAAATTATGAAATTCAAACACAGGAGGCTCAGTCTTTTGGATTTTATGCTAGCACTGGTCAAGGTGCATCATCGGGAGGCGGGCCTGGCACAGGTAAACATGTCTTATACACGCCTGGTTCTTCAACCGAAGTTCTTGGTGAAGGATTAAAAGTTAGAAAGCCTGGTGATATATCACAACTACCAGCGAAAATCATAAAAGCCAAAAGAGGTGATATGATTTTTGAATGTGAAAATGGTAATATATTATTGAGAGCTAAAAATATTTTTGTTGATGCAAATGGTGGTGGTCAAGATGGTCAATTTATTGTCAAGGCAGAGAGACTTGCAGACATCGGAGCTCCAGACATTCGACTTCAAGGTGAAAAAATTACAGCCAAGGCTACCAAAGACATGACTATAATTGCTAAAGGTCAGTATGAACTTAAATATGGATTTATGGTTGCTGCATCATTTGCCGATAAAAATTATGGTGCTTTGACAAATAATTTGAAGAAAACAGAGTTATCAACACAGAGGTCATTATGAACATTTCTAGATTACAATCAGATAAACTTATCGTAGGGTCAAATGATGTTTCCTACTCTGCACCTGATGTTGCTCCCACAGGAACTGCGGTGTTGAATGGCCCTGTTTATGTTGGAAAAACTGGTGCATCGCCAGGTTATGAAGCGGTTTTAAATGTAGCATCAAATTCTGCACCTCAAAATTCCCTCGATACTCAACCAGCTTGTAGTGCAAGTTTAGCAATGAAGGTAGATGGAGATAGTAAATTTGTTGGTGACGGTAAAACTGGCCCTGATGCGATTGTGGTTGAGGGTGACATGTTTGTTTCTGGTGCGGTTGATTGTGGTAATAAAGGTAAACTAGCTGCTAGATTCGGTGCTGCGGATGGTCGTCCAAAACCATTTGATATTGAACATCCTACAAAGGGTAAGGGTCATCGTCTTCGTTATGCCTGTATTGAAGGCCCAGAGGTAGGTGTTTACTATCGTGGTAGATTAAAGGAATCAAACGTAATTCATCTACCTTATTATTGGAAAGATTTAGTTGATGAAAATAGTATTACTGTTCAGTTACAACCAATTGGGTCAAATCAAAATCTTGTAATTCAAGAGTTTAATAATGAATTCATTGAAATCGCAGAGGATTCAACTAACACTGATTTGATTACTGATCTATCGACTATTGATTGTTTCTACCATGTATATGGTGAGAGAAAGGACATCAATCCTTTAATAGTTGAATATGAGGGTGAAACATGGCAAGACTACCCAGATCCTAACTTTGATCCAAATAAAGTTGATGAGGACAAAAGAACATATACTGATCCTCGATTTGCAGGCCCACCTAACACTTACACCGCTTGAAAAAATTAATTTATGTTGAGGAGAACTTTATTTCTCCTGATGAGTGTCAAAGATTTATTGATTTATCTCTTGCGAATAAGGGGAAAGAGATGCCTTATGGTGATGAAACTAGAGGTGGTGATACTTACCTAACTACTGTTGAGTGGAAAGACCATACTGCTGTTTATCTAGGTGGTAATGTTGAACCTACCATACCATCATTAGATGATGAGGTTGTGACTAGAGTGAACAACATTTGCAAAAGTTTTGACTCATCTGCAAATCTTGATTATGTTGGTGTCATAAGATGGCCAGTTGGCACTTTTATGAAACCCCATGTTGATGATAACAATGTACATAATCCAGACATATTCGCTGCGATGTTGTACCTAAATAATAATTTCTCTGGTGGATACACTTGTTTTGAAGATTTTGAAGTCAAACCAGAGCCAGGAAAACTCATAATATTCTCAAATTCACAATATCTTCATTACGTTAGTAAGGTTGAAGGTGATGAGAGGTTTGTTTTATCATTCTGGTAT
>VTLG01015954.1_pt1 | contig 13512 bp, 15 predicted proteins | sample 4694571 | NCBI WGS metagenome assembly VTLG01 (sample SAMN12604809, study PRJNA352737) | marine metagenome | biome: ENVO:00000447; feature: ENVO:00000209|ENVO:00000569|ENVO:01000036; material: ENVO:00002151; isolation source: viral sequences binned using virsorter ...
TCAAGAAACTTATCAAATGCAAAGTAATCTTGACGATTCTCAACAAAAACCTTGACGTACTTTTTATCGTACTTGGTAATGTCAGATTTAACATAATCCATCTTTGAGTCATCATAGTAGATCTTCTCAAACATGGTATAACGATTTGGAATGAACTCAAGTTCTCTGGTTTCCAGATCGAAAGTGTGAAACCCTTTTGGATCTCCACAATCAGCCCATGTCATCTCGTATGGACATCCTAGATAATAAATCTGACCATCATTGGATCTCTTGTGGTAGTGTCCACTCAGAACCATCTCAAAGTTCTTGAATAGTTCTTTTTCAAATCCATGATCAGATACCACTCCTTGGTGCATCTCAAATCCCTTGACTTCCAGATGACCCATACCAATCTGAGCCCCAGACTTCAGAACCTTGGTAGTGTCTGCATAATTCTCAGCAGTGATCCAAGGAATGATTGCAATGTCCTGTTTCTCAATATTGATTACTTGTGGTTTATCATACACATACCAACAAGCCTCATTTCCAGGCATGGGTAATTCGTTATAACAGTTTACTGCAAGTGTGTTCTTATAGTAAATGTCATGATTTCCTACAATGAAATAACAAGGCAACCATGTTCCCATAAGACCACCTATAAACTTCTCACGAAAATCCATCGCCGTTTTATAGTTGATGAACTTTCTACGATCTAGACAGTCTCCAAGATGCATAACACCACGAATATCCTCAGAGTTTTCTATAATGTATGGAAAAAACTGATTCTGATAGAAGTCAAAGAAATAGTCACTAAAAACCTGACTATCGTTTCGAGCTCCAAAATGAGTATCAGTAATGATTATAAGTTTCTTCATTTTTTTATTCGTGCATCAATAAAATCTTCTAACCATAGTTTACCAGTTCCAGCATCAGACTGTTCAATAGAATCTTCTATCTCATGCAACTCTGCGGCTGGAATGTTTGCAGTGAACTCTGAGATCATTGCCTCGACTTCATCTACATACTTTTCAAATTTAGTGGTCATAATAGATCCTCTTCAATAAAGTTTTCAATACCCTTCTTACGTTTTTTCTTTTTGGGAGCTTCTTCTCTGGGAAGATTGTCTTTCAAGAAATCAATGTAAGTGTTATCATATACATCGTCATCATAGTCCATGACATCATGAGTTTTCAATGTATCATTATCAATCATCTTTTGTTTGATAGATTGTTGCTTCTTTTCTTTCGTAATCCTTCTAAGAAATGCGTAGTAAATTATTTGAGTAAAATATGCAAATGGATTCTTAGATTTATCTGGATTAAAATTCTTTGCGTATTGTATACAGTTTTCTATACCATCTCCGATCATCTCCTCACGATAAGTGTAATTGATAAAGTTAGGCCGATAAGATAAATGAGTTGCAATTTTGTAGAAGCATTCACCTATGTACTCAGGTATGGGTGGAATTGCCTCCCCTTCCTCTTCTGCATCATTAACCTCTTTCTTCCACTCCAACATGGCTGCAAGAAATTCTTTGTTATCAACATAATGTTTTTTCTTTTCAGTATTACTCATAATATACTCCTTTTGATTGAAAATGTCAAGACATTTATTTTTGTCTTGACTGTTTGAAATTTGTTGACTATAATAAGCATGTCTGGGTTCAAGTTACATTTGTACCTTATGTAGCTTGTAATCAAACTCTTCTTGATTATAGATGTTGATTCTTTCGACAAAGTGTTTAATCGTATGATTCTTATTATCGAAATCATCAGCTATGTCATAAAGGTTGGCCGCAACCTTACTATCATGTAATCTTAACCCCCTACCTATTGATTGAAGATTTCTAATACGAGACTTATAAGGACTAGCGAAAATGATGTTATGAAGATTCCTAATATTGACGCCAGTACTGAATACACCGAAACTGGCGACAAGAATTCTTCCCTCAGACTCTTCTGTAAGTTTTCGTACTCCCTCTCTTGTCTCTGTATCTGTAGCTCCGTAAACCAAGTGAACGTCATCAGTTTTCTCCTTTATCATGTTATATAATAACTCTCCATGTTTTATTAACGAAAAAAGAATAAGAGTGTTACCTCTCTGATCCAAGCTTAGATTCTTTATCAAATTGTTTCTCTTAGAATGTTGGGTAATGTACTTAATTTCATCTTGATATTTACGTATTATACACTCTTCTTTCGGATAAGTCAAGACAATTCCATGCACTTTTAGATCAGAAAGTTGTTTATTATCAATAAGTTGCCTAGTGGTTGTAACCTGTTTTACTGGTCCAAATAACCCTTCTAAAACCAATCTGTGACATTGTGTACCATCTAAAGTTCCTGTCAAACCATACTTATACTCACACCCTGTAGTTTTATGCATGATCTTCTTGAGTGAGTCAGCCTTGAAAGTATGAGCCTCATCACCAAAAATTACGGCGAATCTTTTGAAGTATGACTTTGGTTGTTGATACAAGGACTGCCATGTTGATATGTAACAATACTTTGGTGATTCCTTTTCTTTTCCTGCGTATATACGATGACAGTAATACTCTGAGTTCCATCCATATTCTTTGAAGTCTGAAAACATTTGTTCAACCAGAGAAGTTGTAGGAACGAGTAGTAACACACAACCACCAGTTCCCTCTAGTAACTTGCAATAGTATCGTATTAGAATGTATATGATGAGTGACTTACCAGATGCAGTAGGACTAACAAGGAGGCTGCGGCCAGATCGTATACAATGATGCACGGCATCCACTTGGTAATCTCTAACTTCATGAGGTAGTCCCAAGGTTGCGATAAAAGATTCGACATTTTCTCTATAAATTGAAAGTGGTGAATAGTAACCACCTGTTATTGAGTAAGACCTTTTTTCTGCAAAATCTCTGATATAAGAATACAACCCTCCGTAAATTTGATTGTTTCTAGTATCAAACAGTCTTATTTTACCATCCCAAACCCTGTTCTTGTATGCAGGCATGAACTTGGCTTCTGGAACATCAAAACTGAAAAAATCATTCAGTTCTCTTGCAATACTTCTTTCACACTCTACTTGGAAAAAAACATCATCCTTCTTATGAAGGATAATATCAGACTCCAGCTTCAAACTTTCTCCACTCAATTGCATTTTTGATTTGGAAAGATCGGTTTGAGATAGATTTTACAACCTCCTGAAGATATTCTACTACAGTTTCATAGTAATCTACTTTTCCTTTTAATTCTTTGGACTCCTCATCAGCGTCAATGAAAGTATCTACTTCTGCTTTTGTTTTTAGTTCTATGGGAAATGGATTCTTTTTATAATGGTTATCTCCAGCCTTTCCTGCGTAGTGAATCCACTTATCTCTTCTCAAGACGGCATATTCAGCCCGTGTCTTCTTGAGAAGAAGAGAATGTTCCGTAAGAAGTTGGAGATATTTGGAGTGAAGTGAGGGGATACGTAGAGCCTCAATATCCAACTCCATATCGTTGATTTTGAGATCCCTTTTTACTTTTTCTTGTATTTCGGATAATGTCATAATAAAATTTCAAGGTTGAGTCGCTCAAGGCACCCAAGTATGTTGTCGCACATGAATCGAGTGGACTTATTTAATCAAAAATATGTCTGAGCGACTCAAAACTATTTATGTCGCATTTTTAAACTCATAATACATATATCTGAAAGATGCATCTACTCTTATATATTCTACATCTCCAGCATCAACTATCAAATCTATACCTCCCAAACTTGTAGGAAATAAATCTCTAAAGTGTACTTCAACTTTGGGGATATTCTTTGAATTATAAAATGTCATTGTTGCATCTGAATATATGGCTGTTTCGGATTTAGTGGTATTAGTACCAGCCTGACTCGCATAGGTTTGTCTAGATGCGCCTGGAAAATTATCATTTACCTGGCCTTCAGATAATACGTTTGCAAATTGAGAATGTTGTTTAGGAAATCCAATACCTACCAACCATTCCCATATCTCTCTGTAATTTTTTAGTTCCTCATCAACAATAAACTGTATATTCAGAGTGTCAAAAGTAAGTTTGTCACCAGATATTGGCATATCTGACATAGGCGTAGGAAACTGAGCCTCTCCTAGAGTAATGCCTGGAATATTTGCATTTGTACAAAACCAAGTTACTAGAGGTAGACGATCAAACCTAATTCTCCATTGATTTGGAGAAGCATAATCGTATGTTGTGGGTTGACTTGTATTGGACATAATTTACCTATACAAGTATTTAGGTGGGATCTAAGAGGGGAATCTCACCCCTCTTAGAAATGTGATTACATGATATTTGTAACCTTGGCACGCCTGTAGTAACAGTTGTCACCTACACCAAAAGGTGTGGAGTCTGTTCTGATAGCTCCAGTTGAACCGACTTTTGCGAATGGATTTTCTGCCATTCCGTAACGTGTCTTGAACGCAATCCTTGGTTGGAAAGTGTCCTCAGAGACGGCACGAACCATTTGCAATGGAACGTATGGGCAGTAGAACAACCCAGCGTCATAAGCAGATGCACCACGATATCCAGCAACATACCAATCACTGGCACCATCGACAGCTGATGCATAAGGATCAACATAGACTTTAATTCGTCCGTTGATTGTTCCGGCAAAAGTGTTTCCACTTGGGGAAGGATCAACATTCAAGTTACTTGACAATGCAGGAGCATAATCAAGTACTCCGGCCATTGACAGAGCAGATGCTGTGTCAGCGGAACACATCAGAATGTTTCCTTTTCCTCGGCGAGTTCTAATTCCGATTGCATTACAATCTTTCTCGATTTGGAAAAGCAATCCTTTGAACTTCTCAACTGACCATCGACCATTAGAGTCAAGATCAAGATTGAAGATTCCATCTGAGGCTGTACCTTGAGCACCGGCTTCGGCAGTCAAATAAATGGTACGGATAACTTCACGATTGATCTCCTGAAGAATCTCTTGACTCAGAATGTTGGACAACTCGGACTCAGCATCCAGACCATGAATAGCTTTCAGGTCTTGTGCGAGTTCCATTGTGTAACCGGCACGCAAAGCACGTGAGTTAGCAGTTACAGTTGCTTTCTCGATGGTAAATCCCATATCTTGGAAAGCAGTTCCACCCGATGCACCATAGGCTTCTACATTTGCTGTAGTGTCACCTGGCTTTACGTTGTAGTCACCAGCAGTGTCTACACCATAAATGTCTGGTGTACCAGCTGCTGTTGTAGCAGGAGCTGTTCCACCATTCAAGGCGCCTGGGTTTGATCCGGCTTGGTTAGCGCCGTATGTGGAGTTTGATCCAGAAGTATTAGCTTCGTCATGAAGTACTTCGGTATCTCCTGTAGTTCCACCACCGATTCTCGCTTTCATAGCGAAAATAAGTCCTGTAGGTCCACTCATAGGTTGGACACCGCACACATCGTATGCAATGAGACTTGGCATTGCACGGCGGACTAATGAAATAAGAACTGGGTCCCAATTGGAGATAGCTGACCCTGTAGACATATCAGCTTCTTGCAACATTTGGCGAGACTCTTTCAGTTCTCTTTCTTGGTTTTCCAAGACAACAGCGGTAACTGCACGCTTATAAGCATCTGTGATCTCTGGGAGATCGGGATGATTCAAAACTGGTTGCCACTTCTCTTGGAGGCTTTCTGAATTGTACATAAATTCTCCTTAAAAAGTATTCAGATTATTTTTTTGACCGCTTCACATCTTTTCCAATTGCACTCATATACTGTGCCATTGTACCAGATGTTTCTACCGGCGTTTCAGTTGAACCTTCTTCTGTAAGAACATTTTCTGTTTTTACTTCTGTGGTTCCAAAATAGCTTTCTCTGACTGTTTGAAGTTTTTCCTTATAGGACTCTTCATCAGAAAATTCTACATCCTCAACCAGACTTTGGAACTTCTCAGTTTCAGTATCAGTCATCCCATTAGCAACGTCAGCAATCATGGACTCTTTTACGAGTTCACCTTTTGCTTTTCTCAACTGAACATTCTCTTCAATCTGTTTGTTAAGTTTTTCTTCTAACTCTTCGATCTTCGACAAGTTAGCTTCCAGAATGTCATACTTCTCATCTGGAACATCAATATAGTGGTCTTCAAAAAGATTCTTCAGTCCACTAATAAAGTCTTCTGCAATCTCACCTTTGAGTCCACGCTCAATGGCAAGTTGATTATCTTCCATCCATTGTTCAACAACATAGTTCATGTAGTCATCGACTTTCTCAACCAGATCATTCATGGTTGACTCGGCCATGTCTTCCATTACCTTGTCGTTTTCCTCTTGAATTCTTTCGAGTTCAGCACGGACTTTAGATTTAACAGCTGTCTCAAAAATTGTGGCAGCTTTTGTTTTAAATTCTTCTGAAAGCTCTTCTCCATCTACGAGAGCATTGACATCATCAGAAACATCTAATGAATCGACTACTTGATCAATGGACTCTTTAGCAACTTTTTTGCTTTCCATTTCCTCTTCTTCGTCATCATCATCTTCATCTTCCTCTTCTTCGTCTTCTTCACCTAAGACTGTTTTTCCGTAAAGATTTGCAAGATCCTCTTTCTTCAGACCTTTCATGTGGTCTACGAGTCCTGCAAGGATTTCTGATTTAAGTTTAGGCATCTCTTGAATTTCTTCAACTTCTTCCTCAACTTCAGCTTCTTCAGCTTTATATGATTTATCACCAGATGTAGCTTTAGGTGCAGATGCAGATGGCCCATCCATATTCTTCTGCATATCGTGAGGTTGTTGTTTCAGTTTAGAATTACTGCCCTTTGTTTTAGGAGCAACAGCTTCCTCTACTGATTCTTCCTCAACCACTTCTTCCATCTCTTTATTGAGTTCTTCAGACATATTAAGTCTCCTGAGTAAATTTGTTAATTATATTTATAAGATTAGAGTTTTGAAAGGAAAGATTCAAAGGCTTCTGCCTGTTTATTTGCGGATGCAAGTCTATGAATTCGTGCAACTTCGGACTCTCTGAGAATCCCATTGTCCCAAATCCACTCCTTACCTTCCATAATTCCTTCCACAAACGCTTCTGGTGCTGAAGGATCTGCAACAATATCCCCTGCTGTCGCAAGATAAAAATCATCTTTGACATAGTTCGTGTTACCCTTCTTTTCAAGTGTTCCCATTCCTCTACTAGAGACTCCAAGTTTTGCACCTGCATTTAGCAATTCTTTGACAATTTTTCCGTTAGGAGTGTCAAGAATCTTTGCTTTCCCGATGATATTTTTACCTTCGGGTACAAGTTCCTCAATCAAGTGAGAAACCCTATCCAGATTGACAGTTGGTCCGTCTGGATGACCTAGTTCTCCGAAAGCTCGTTTCTTCTCGACTAGTTCTTTATTGTATCTATTGACCTCTTTTTCCAGTACACCAAAAGGATATACCCGACCATTTCTGTTTTTAGTCTCGGCTTGCATGAAAACCCCTTGGATTTTCATATCTTTACCATTTTTCCCTTCGGTAAGGATCTGAAAGTCATCATACATTTCTGTAATTAATTTCATAATTCCTCTTAGTGTATTTTGTGTACTACAATAGTAACATAAGTGTCTGATCCATTGATTTCAACTCCAATATCAGCATCGTCTGCACCTCTCAGTGCAACTCCTGCTTGTCGATAATTGATATTACCAACTAATGGGGCTCCAGATCCAGCAGTTAATTTCATCGCTTGAGTTCCACCTCTGTCAATATCTACATGACCACCGGCTGTGATTTGATAGAATATCTCTACGATTCTTGCACCAGTTAGAGCAGCTTCATCAGTACTTGATCTTAACTCAGCAAGAGTGATAGCTCCATCAGTTGTATCTAAATGAAGAATAGCTCTATCGTATGAGTTTTTTTCGATTGTGTTTGCCATAAGTTATCCTAAATTGTAAGCATTTCTTTGTCAAAGTATTTCATAATATCTTTTTCTTTGACACCATTTTTCTTAGCGACCTTTGTTACAGTCTTATCAAATGTACTCAAAAAATCAGATGGTTTTTTCTCCAGAGTTGCATAGAGTTCATCCACTGCTGTTCTCATTTTCGGAGTCAGTTTCTTGTATTCTGCTGATTTTTTGTGTTCATTTTTTTCTATGACAGATTGATGAAACTCACTAAACTTCTTCACTGGCATCGGCATCCTGTGGGATATGGTGCTTGACCAATGTATTTGCGACCTCAACTCGTTTCAGATCCAAAGCATCTCCTATCTTTTGAGATATAACCTCTTTGAATGCATTTTCAGCTTCAATCTTGTTATCGTCAATCAATGCGTTGACCATATTCGGTATAGACATAATTTATCTCCTGCTGTCAATTTGTAATTGTTCTTCTTCTGGTTCATCATCTTTAGGTTCGTCTTTTGGTTCATCATCACCTTTGTCATCATCTCCACCACCATCATCGTCATCTACGTCAATGTCTGGGGGAGGCGGCTCAGAATCAATAGACTTCTTCATGTCCTCAATTTCATCTTCCGTCATTCGGAAAACGTGTTTCTGGACATATTCCTTAGAGAACCACTCGCCAATATATGGCTCCATAGTATTTAGTATTTCTAATCGGTCACGCAATAAATCCATGTCACGCATCTCTGCATAATGACCATCTTTGAGATATGATATGATGACATTATCTCTGATTGCGGGCCAATCTTCATCTGTTATGACACCCTTGAGTAACAGTTGAGTTTTCAAGAGATCCATAAACAGAGAATTAAACTTTCTTCTAAGTTTTTGTATGAACTTAGTGAATTTGACTTCATCTCTTGTAATCTCTGCACCCCTACCTAGATTAAAGCCTGGACTTGGTTCTTCTAATCGACTTGCAGGAATGTTAAGGGATCTGTAAAGTTTATTTCTAAAGTACAGAATATCCTCAATCTCTCCAAGGTTTTGTCCTCCTGGCAGAGTTGTAATTTCTGTACCTCTTCCCCCTTCTCTTCTTGGAAGCCAGAAATCTTCTAACATACTCATTTGATTTCTGTCATCTCGTATCTCACCAGTTGCATTATTATACACTAGTTTATTGCGATATCGATTCATGACATCTTTGAGATATGTCTCTGCCTTGACTTTTGGAAGATTACCAACATCAATATAGAAAATTCTTCGTTCTGGAGCTCTTGCGATCCTGTAGATCACAACTGCATCCTCAATCATTCTGAGTTGGTTTACTGGTTTGATTGCTTTTTGAAGGTAGGAAAGTACCAGATTTTTCTGGGGATCATGTAACCCAGATGGTACAAAACAAATAGAATCTTTTGAAATTTTGAAAGATCCAGCTGTTGAAGTAGATATTCCCTTTTCGTTGTATAAGAAGTATTCTTCTTTTATTTTTATAGTTGGTGATCCCTTAGCTGTACCAGTTTTTTCTACTTTTCTTACTAGTTTAATTTTTGTTGAATCGACATATCGTAATTCTAATATTCCTTTTTTGGGATCAGTTTCGTCTATTACTTTATGATAATGTATTCTACCATCAATATACCATCGTCTGAATATATCATGTGCTTTATTATTAAAATCCAACAGCCGGAGTATTTGTTCAAACTCGTATTTTACCCTATTCTTTATCTTTGAAGAATAAGGAACTTTGTCTGTCAATAAAGAAACAGTATCTTTCAGTTCTTCAGTATTTACTGCTTCATTGATAATATCTTCGATTGCAAGATCACATTCTGGATGTTCAGCCGTACTTCGATATTTACGAATAAGATCATATTCGTTCTTAGTCTGACCCTCTATATCTAGAAATTCGCTGTAGAATCCAGCTGTAGTAGTTGCGCCCGTTTCAGGTTCAGGGAGAACAAAAGTTGGTTGTTCTCCCTGTTCCTTCGGCGCTCTTGTTATTTGAAACCCAAATAAATTCGCCATAAAACTCCGTAATCAATATTAAATATTTATACGGATTCTTAACTGGTCGTATTGGTTTCAAAAAATTGGTAGCGGTATGTTACTTCAAACTCCTCTACAGCATCATTTGTGTCATACGCCAAGTCAATATTAGCTATTGTCAATGGGAATAACCCTCTGAAGGTATAGGATTTGATGACTGTTCCTGCACGATCCAGTTGATCTACGAATGCATCAACTTGATAGTCAGCAGGATTTTCCAGACCACTATTATCTGAAAGAGCATTGATACCATTCATCCATCGCTCCATGGCATTACGGATGAGAAAATCAGTATCGTTCATGATGGTTGTTGTCCACGTTTCAAATGTTCTGTCTCCTGCAATATACAGTGACCGACCACGAAATGGAACAGCAACTTCACCAAGTGTCATTCCTGGCAAATTTGTTGCTTTTGTAAGGAAAGACATTACCCTTGTTTCTCCACCTTGTGCAGAGAAGCCGGGAAAAGGCATGGTGACTTGGAACTGGTTAGCTCTTGCACCACCACCCTTCATTACTGCTTTGAAGTCATTAATATTTGCCATTTAGTCCTCCTTACGCCCCAACTACTTCACTGAACGCAACACCAGTTTTCGTGGCGATGAAATTCAGAGAAATAAAGTTAATAGACCGAGCAGGCTTGATGTAAATATCAGCGACAAACTCGTTACGATCAATAACCGAGCCTGGGTTATTGGTTTCGTCACAAACTACCAAGAAATCGGTAACACCTCTTCGACCTTGCACATCTCGCAAGAAAGGTTCAACCATGTTCCTGAATCCAGCTCGTGTGAACTCATCATTGAATTCAAACAGCATGAACTTAGCAGCAGTCGAGATTGCCTTCTCAAGAGTGATGAACAATCTTCGTACATTGATTCTATCAAATGCACTTGGTTTTGACTGTGCAGTTTTATCTCCAAACAGGATTGTTCCTTGGCCGGGAAAGGAAACAACTGGATTGATCCTTGACCGATAAAGAATGTCTCTGTTTGCTTTTTGAGGATTGTATGCAAGTTTTACAACTCCACGTACCTGACCTCTGTTAAATCCACCTGGCGAGAACCATGTGTCTGCAACAAGATCTGTTCTTGCACAAAGTCCTGCAATGTCTCCATTCAATGGAACATACCGATAAGTGTCATTGTACTTATCATAAGTGTATTTCCATCCACTGTCAAACACTGCATACGATGTTGAAGGTAACGAATCAAAGAATGCTTTTACATTCGATGTTTGTGTTACTTCATTTGCAACATTAACTACGTCTGCCATTTCTGGTGAAACGAATGCGACACAATCCATACGATCTGTACACATATCCATCGCATTACCAGCTGTTGTTGCATCTGAAACTCCACAAATGAACATATTCAAATCGACAGTCTCAGTATCTTTGAAACGATCAATTCCATCTTTTGATTCACCAGTGGTTAATGTATAAGAATCAACTCCACCTACCAGTGAAATTGTTGTGATGACCTCTGCAAGTGCAGAGAATAATGCATTGTTACCACCAGTAGAAGCAATATGATCTGTAATGGTTCTACCATAGTTTGTATTTACAGTTGGATGATCCATCCAGTAAATATAACTTGAACCATTATAAATTGCATCTGCGTAGTAGTTTGCAGCTCCCTGAGCTGTTCTTGCATCTTTCAGTTTTGAAAGACCTGTCCATTTTTCCAGAATCTCTCCAGGCGTTCCTGAGATGACACCATCCTCATCAATGATGATTATATGCATTTCATCAGCAGTATCGACACCTGTTCTGTCTTTTACATAATCGGATGTTCCAGGCGCACCATCAAACTGATCATAGTACTCCCAGCGTCTGCGAACATTAGTTGCATCTGCCAGAGCAGTTCTAAGTCCACCAGCAGTGTTTGCTGTTCCAAATCTTTCGATTGTTATTGTATCACCACTGATACCAGTTACTTTATATTCAGATCCGTCTGCTTCAAAAAAATGAACGACATCTCCGACAGCAAATAACGCACCTCCATTTCCAGATGATCCACCATTATCAATTTCTACTGTAGTCGATCCAGCAGCTGGTGTGCCATTTGTTACACCAGTTGTACCAGTATTACCTGAGAAAGTTTGTTCAAAATCATCTGCACTTGGGCACATGGAAACTTTTAAACTATTTCCATAGGCTCCAGCAGTTCGTGCGGCCCATTGTCCGACATTTCCTTCACCACCATCGTATGGACCAGTAGACCCATCACCTTCTCGGTAGTGATCGTTATTCTTAATCAAAATCGGTGTTCCAGAGCTGACTGCATTCTTCATTGTTGATGTTGAAGGACGAACAACTCTCAGGGAATTTGCATACCCTAAGAAGTTAGCAGCGGCGAACCAATCCCCATAATTGTCGGCGTTAGGTTCCCCAAAGATTTGAACTAGTTCTTCCTCAGATGCAATAGCTGTAATTTGGTCACATGGACCTTTTTGTGCAGCCATTACAATACCAGAAATTGAAGTTGCAACAGCAGGAACTACGTTTGTTAAGTCTTTTTCTGTTACCTGTACTCCAGGCGAAACTTGAAAACCCATTCCTGACTCCTTATAAGAAGTGTTTACTGCATATATTTAGACATTTGACGTTTTTCAGACGGGTTTTTATAACATAAATATGTTATTATGACCCACTATGAGAAGTATAAAGACACCATCAAAGAAGGTGTAAAGAAAGCTCGTAGAAAGAGAGAGATTTGGATCAATGAATATCTTGCCGACAAACATTGTACCTATTGTGGTGAATCGGAAACGTGTGCCTTGGTCTTCTACCCTGACGATCAAAAAATCAGAATCTTTTCAAGATCGAAAGGACTCAGAGAAGGACTCAGAGTACCAATTTTGGAATGGATACAAAAGAATATCATTGTATGCATGAACTGTAGGAGTAAACTTGATAATGATATAGAGTTGTCACCAATCAGCTGACCATTCTTTATTTGACTGTACTACTGGAGCCCAAGAAGATCCATATTCGTCTATAGACTCACCTATTTGTATACCATCTTCATCATGAATACCATCTAGTACAAACCCAAAAGGAGCCATATCCTGTTCTACAAGTTCTTCTTTCTCCTTCCAAAGTTGTTGACGAATATCAGAATTTGTTAATTCTTTGAAATATGTTTGATCGGACAACCAACCAAATAATACCATACACATGGCAAGATCATCAGTAGATCCCTCTTCTGCTTCCCAAGACTGTCCTTTAGATACAAAAGATGATAATTCTACAATGGTATCAAAATCTTGTATGAGAATTTTATCTCCCTCCAACATAGTCTTGAAATTAGAACACCCAACCTTCTTGAGGGCTTTAGTTGTCCTCACACCCAACTGAGCCTTCTTACCTGAGAATCCACCACCAGCCATCTGACCATTTCGACCATGCATAGTAGTCATGATCATATTGTCATACTCCAGATCAAACTGTAGAGCATCTGCAACTTGACCACCAATGTCATTGATCTCTGTAAGAACGTAGGCTAGATTATATGCATTTGCAACCCTGTGTATAATCTGAGGAAAGTTCATTGGTTTTATTTCATTATCCCTATAAACTGCAACCTGTCTGTAAGGTAGGTCTGAAACATCCATAATTGTAAATGCAGAATAGTCACTATTGATACCTCTT
>VTLG01010724.1_pt1 | contig 13508 bp, 21 predicted proteins | sample 4694571 | NCBI WGS metagenome assembly VTLG01 (sample SAMN12604809, study PRJNA352737) | marine metagenome | biome: ENVO:00000447; feature: ENVO:00000209|ENVO:00000569|ENVO:01000036; material: ENVO:00002151; isolation source: viral sequences binned using virsorter ...
CACTTGATAATGATGTAACAAGAAACGGAAACGCTATTGATACACAGATTATTGAAGCAACAACAGACGAAGGAACAATTTATCCCTATGGCGGGGTAAGAATAACTGTTAGAGTAATATATGAATTCACAAGAGGGAGTGCATAATGGCAAAACAAATCACAATGTCAAAAGATGATATGATTATTCGTTGTTCAGAAGACCATATAGAACATTTTAAAAATCTTGGGTACAAAGAACAAAATAATACTTCAAAGAAATCCGAAAAAATGTTAAAACCAAAAGAAGAAGAAAAGGAGTAAAGCATGGCTACACATCACGGAAAAGAAGGTGTTGTTACTATAGGTGGAACGACACTTGGTAATGCAACTGGATTTACAGTTGATACAACACACGATGTTGTTGAAGATACCGCATTAGGGAGTTCAATGAAATCTTTTTTAGTCGGAAGGGGTACATTTACCGCCACGATTGAAATGAATTTTGATGAAACCGATACTGGTCAGACAACAATGGTACAGGGTGCTGAATTAACATTTGCATTTTTGCCCGAAGGCAATGCAAGTGGCGATAGAAAATTTAGTGGTTCGGGTATCGTAACTGGAATGTCAGTTGGTGTACCTTTAGATGGCGTAATAACTAGAACTGTTAATATTCAAGGCACAGGTGGTCTTACAATCGGCACAGTTTAATTTAAGAGTTAAACATGGCAGATAACAAGATTGATTATTTTAGTGGTGTTCGTGACCATTTTAATAGCCTAGAAACACAAGTTATAGAAGTACCCGAATGGGGCTTGGTAGGTGATATGGCTATCCATACCAAACCTTTTAACATGATGGAAAAGCAAAAATTGTTCAAAGGTGCTACTAATACTGATTTGTTAGTTTTGATTGATGTAATTATTACAAAGGCTTTAACAAAAGATGGTGAGTTAATGTTTAATGCAAGTGATGCTTTAAGTTTTAAGAAAAAAGCAGACACAAACATTATTGCAGAAGTTGCTACAAAAATAATGGGAACAGGAAACACCGATGTTGATGACTATAAAAAAAACTGAAGAACGATAATGAACTTCACAATATTTTTAGTTTAGCCGAAAGATTACATAAAACAGTTTCCGAAATCTTGCAAATGCCAGTAAGTGAATTTTATATGTGGATTGCATATTTTGAAATTCAAAACGAAGAAAGAGAACGTGAAATGAGATTGGCACAGGCAAGAAGATAAATGGCAACTAAACAAGTAAATATTGACATCATAGCGAAGGATAAAACCCGACAAGCTATGCAAAGTGCGACAACTAATGTCGATAAAATGAAAAGTGCAGTATTTAATTTACGAAATGCACTTATAGGATTAGGTGCTGGGGTTGCAATTAAATCTTTTATTGATGTTGGTAAACAAGTTGAATCTTTACAAATCAGATTAAAATTTTTATTTGGAAGTGTAGATGAAGGTGCGAAGGCTTTTGATGTCATGGCAAAGTTTGCTTCTAAAGTACCTTTTAGTTTACAGCAAATCCAACAGGGTGCGGGTAATCTAGCTGTAGTAAGTAAAAATGCGGAAGAACTACAAGAAATGCTTCAGATTACAGGAAGGGTTGCTTCTGTTACTGGCTTAGATTTTAGAACTACAGCAGAACAAATTCAAAGGTCTTTTTCTGCTGGTGTGGCTAGTGCCGATATTTTTCGTGAAAGAGGTGTTAGAGATTTACTTGGATTTAAAGCTGGTGCAACAGTTACAGCAGAAGAAACAGCCGAAGCATTTAGAAGGGTTTTTGGTGCAAATGGTAGGTTTGCAAACGCTACAAAGGATTTAGCCAATACATTAGAAGGCACACTTTCGATGATAGGCGATAAGTTTTTTAACTTTCAAAAAGCTGTAGCCGAAGCGTTTTTTGTAGGATTAAAAAGGGAATTTGGGGCATTAGATAAAGCCCTTGAGGACAATCAAAAAACTATTGATGACATTGCGAAATCTATTGGTGAAGGTTTATCCACAGCAGTTATAAAAGCTGGAGAAGCAGTAAGATTTATTAAAGATAACTTTGAAATATTAAAGGCACTTGGTATAGCGATAGTAGTCGGTAAAATTGCAACCGCTTTTTTAAATTTAGCAAAAGCAATTACAACAGCTAAACTTGCTTTATTATCATTTTCAAAAGTTTCAAGAACTACGATAATTGGTGCTTTTGTAGGTATATCAACAGCTATTTTAATGATGAATGACGCTTTTGCAAAAACAGAAAAGCCAACAAATAAATTAAATGAACTTTTAAAAAGAAAAAAACAATTAGAAGAACAACTAGCAAAAAGCGGAAATGTTGTAAGTAATTCTTTAAAAAATCAAATTAAGTTTATTGAATTACAAATTGAAAAAATAAAAAGCGTGGAAATTGCTCATGCAATGGAAGAAGCTGGTAAAGCTAGAATAATTGCTCAATCAAAAAATTATGTAGATGCGATTATGAGGGAAGCAAAAGCACTTGAAGCAGTAAAAAATGCAAAATCAAAACCTACAGATGGAACAGCTTTTGGAATTGATGCCAGTTTACCAAGTGTTAAACCACAAGCATTAATAGATGAAGAAAAATTAGATGCTGTAAAACAAATGGCAAAACTTGAAATGGATATTATGACTCAGCTTCATAATGACAAAATTAAATCAATAATGGAGAATGATGAATTACAAGCTGAACTTGATAGAATAAGAGCAGATAAAAAAATACAACTTGCACACGATACAGCACGAAAAGAATTAGAAATTCAAAAACAAGTTATGTCACAAACTATGCAATTATTAAAAGCTGGTAGGGCTGGTGAAATAAATGTTGAAAAATTAACAGGTGAACAAAAAACTGATTTAGCAGTTAAGGTTGGAAGGGAAGCATTAGCCGAAATGGCAAGACATAATGAAAAAGCATTTAAATTAAACAAGGCTTTTAATTTGGCAGAAGCTATAATGTCCACAGCTAGAGGTGTTGCTAAAGCATTGCCGAATATACCATTAGCCATTGCAATAGGTGCTTTAGGTGCGGTTCAAATAGCCACGATTGCTAAAACAAAATATCAAGGAAGAAGGCTTGGCGGTAGAATGAACAGGGGTGAGCCTTACATGGTAGGTGAAGCTGGTGCAGAAATGGTTGTTCCCGATGCCCCAAGTACAGTTATACCAAACAGCAAGTTAAATTCAGTAAGTCAGCCCGTTACAGTAAATTTTAATATAAATACTGTAGATGCTAGAGGTTTTAATGAATTACTGGTAAATAGTAGGGGTACAATAATAAATTTAATAAATAGTGCAGTTAATGAAAAAGGTAAAATGGCGATAGTATGAGTGGGGCATTACCAAACACAGATTTTACAGCGATTAATCTTAAAAGTAATCAAAAAACTTTGTTTAGTGAAACAGATAGTGGCAAGACTTTTAGAAGGCAAGTTCAAGGTCAGCATTTTAGTTTTACAATACAATATCAGCCAATGACACGGGCAGATTTTGCCCCGATACAGGCTTTTATTATGAAACAAAGGTCAAGAAAAGAAAATTTTACAGTAACTTTTCCTAGCTATTTAAATGCTTTAGGAAATGAAACTGGCACATTACTTGTCAATGGAAGTCATTCGGTTGCAGATACTACAATAGCCATAGATGGTTTTGCTGGTGATGGTGCTGGTAGATTAAAAGCTGGTGATTTTATTAAATTTGCACATGATAAAGTTTATATGGTTGTTGAAGATGTAACATCATCAAGTAATTCTGCAACAGTAACAATAGAACCACCATTAAGGGAAGCATTAGCGGACAATAGTGCGGTGACTTATGATAGTGTGCCATTTACAGTATATTTAACAAGTGATGTTCAAGAATTTAACACAAGTTCAAATGATAAAAATGGTAATTTACTTTTTTCTTATGAATTTGATGTTCGAGAAAGTTTGTAAGTGGCTAGAGGTCTATCAAGTGCGGTAAAAACAGAACTAGCAACGGGTAATATTGAACCTGTTATGTTAGTTGAATTAGGTTTTGGCACACCTGTTTATTTAACAAATGCAAGTTTTGATATTGTTTCAAATGTTTCGGGTTCATCAAGAACCTATTTGGCAAATGGACATTTAAGAGGAATAACAAATATTAGTGAAACAAATAAGCCAACAAAAAACAGTTTATCATTAAGTCTTTCGGGTGTTGACCAAACTTATGTGTCACTTGTGTTAAATGAAAATATTATTAATGATGATGTTTTTATTTACAGGGGTTTTTTAGATTCTAATATGGCATTAATATCAAACCCTTTTTTACTTTTTTATGGAACGATTGACCAGTTTAAAATTACAGATACGACACAAACAGCAAGTGTAGTTTTAACAATTACTTCGCATTGGGCTAATTTTTCCAAAACTAGCGGAAGGACAACAACAGATAATTCACAAAAAAGATTTTTTAGTTCAGATAAAGGCATGGAGTTTTCTGCCCTTACTGTAAGAGATATTAAATGGGGTAGGGTATGACAAGCGTACATTTATACCAAGCAGAAAAAAAAGATTTTCAAAACATTTATGATTTATTGGTAGAGTTCAAAGAAGTTGATTTAGTAGACCTAAATTTTCCCGATATTGATAAAGGAAAACTCACAACTTTTATAAATACAATATTACAAAAGGGCAAAATTATTCTTTTAAAAGATTTAGACAAAAATGTGCTTATAGGCTGTTGTATATTTCACAAATCAGAATTTTGGTTTAGCAAAGGGCAAATGATAAATATTCATGTAATTTACATAAAGAAAAGTTTTAGAAATTACAAACTTGTAAAAACTATGATTGAAAGCGTAAAAAAGATTGCAAATGGGTTGCCGATTGTTTTGGGTGTTACAACAGGCTTACAAATAGACCCAGTATTCAAAAAACTAGGGTTTGAAAATATGGGTAGTAACTGGAGATTGCTCTAAATGTGCGGTTTTGTTGGAGATATTATTGATAGCATTGTCGATATTATCGAAGATGTTGTCGAAATTGTTGTTGATGTTGTTGAAGAGGTTATCGGTTGGCTTGTTCCAATGCCCGAAATACCCGAATTCGGGGATAATTTTGCAGAACAACAGGCAAAAGGTGTTTTGGTCAATAAATTCACCGCAAATGCACATATTCCTATAGTTTACGGAACAAGAAAAGTCGGTGGTAATGTTGTATTTTTGCAAACATCGGGAACAGATAATCAATATCTTTATATGGCTATTGTTTTAAGTGAAGGCGAAATAAATGACATAACAAAAATATTTGTAAATGATAAAGAGGTAACATTTAGCGGGGATTTACAAGACAATGTTCAAAGAACTGTTGCAAGTAGTGATGTAAATTTTTTTGATAGTTCAAGTTTGATTACTGTTGAACCGCATTATGGAACAGACAGCCAAACAGCTTCATCACTATTATCAACCTTAACTTCATGGACAAGCAACCACAGATTAAGAGGTCTTGCGTATTTAGCAATTCGGTTTGAGTGGAACGCTGATAAATTTGGTTCATTACCAACTGTTCAAGCTATTGTTCAAGGAAGAAAAATATATAACCCAAACTTAGACAGTACAGTTACAGGCGGAAGCGGTAGTCACAGAAAAGATGACAGCACTACATGGGAGTATTCAGATAACCCAATACTTCAATTATTAGATTATTTAAGAAATGAAAGATTTGGTATGGGAATACCTAACAGCTATTTTGACAGTAATTTTGCAGATTGGCAAACCGCAACAGATGTTTGTGATACAAATATAACCCCGTTCAGCGGTGCAAGTCAGATTGATTTGATGGACAGCCATACTGTTGTCGATACATCGGTCAAAGCAATAGATAATGTCAAAAACTTTGTTAGGGGTTCAAGGTCATACTTAGATTTTAGTTCGGGTGTATATAATATTTTAGTAGAAACAAGCGGTTCGGCTTCTATTTCTTTAACCGAAGATAATATTATTAATGGCATTAGTATTCAAAGTAAGAATAAAAATTCAAGATATAATAGAGTTATTGTAAATTTTATAAACCCCGATAAAAATTTTCAATCTGATACAGCACAATTTCCACCAGTAGACGAAACTGGTTTGGCAAGTGCAGACCAACACGCTACTATGAAAACAGCAGATGGCGGGTTGCTTTTAGAAGGTAGGTTTGATTTTTCTATGTTTACAAGCCCATATCAAGCCCAAGAGATGGCAGAAATCATTTTAAGAAGGTCTAGGTCAAGTTTAGATATATCTCTTACAGCAGACGCTACAGCCCTTGATTTGTCTATTGGTGATATTGTAAATATTACCCATGCAACACCAGCATTTTCGGCAAAGCCATTTAGGGTTCAAGGTTTGACTATAAATTCAGACCATACAGTAAGTTTACAATGTTCAGAACATCAAGATAGTTTTTATACATTTGGAACACAACAAGAAGTGCCAACCATACCCGATACAGTTTTACCAAACCCTTTTAGTGTATTACCACCAGCAAGTTTAACTTTAGATGATGAGTTGGTGGAATATGCAGACGGAATTGTTATAACAAGATTATTGATTACGATTGGTGCTTCAACAGATTTATTTGTCGATAACTATGAAGTTCAAATCAAACAAACTTTAGACCCAAGCGGTAATGCTGTAAGCGATGAATTTAGAGAAATAGCAGTTGGAAAAATACTTGAATATCAACATCTTAATGTTATTGATGGTGCAACATACCAAGTTAGAGCAAGAGCAGTAAATACTATTGGTTCAAAAAGCACTTTTATTTCCACGACAAGGGTTATTGTCGGTGGTGTTGAAGCCCCTAGTAATGTTGAAGATTTTGCGGTTGAACTACATGGACAAGACCATTTAAAATTAACTTGGACACCACCTTCTGCAAATAGTGATTTAGATATTTCTTTTTATGAAATTAGATATCAAAATGTGACAACTGGTGCAAACTGGCTAAATTCAACAAATCTTGTTCGATGTCCTAGAAGAAAGTGTGATAATGCAATCGTACCCGCAAGAGTAGGTTCATATCTAATAAAGGCAGTAGATAAAAACGGAAACACTTCGGCAGAAGCTACAATTATTTCAACCAATATTTCGGGAATTCAAGCATATCAGCAAATATCAACTTTTTCAGAAATACCCAATACATTTACAGCATTAGACCAAATGGACACAAGTTTCCCATTAACTGTAAAAGTAGATACTTCGGGTGATACTGTTTTAACTCTTGATACTGTTACAGATTTTGACGATACAGTTGGAAATTTTGATAGCCCAACAGGTGATTTTGAATTAGGCGGAACAGATACAACATCAAACCCTAATTTTAATAATTCAAATAGAGATTCTAAAGGGTTTTATAATTTTATAAACTCACTTTCATTACCACAAATTTATGACGGGAATGTTGAACCAAGTATTACACTTGATGCAGAAAACCCTTATGATTTGTTTGATAGTGGTCGGGGTGCATTGTTTTTTGATTCAGCAAAAGCCCCTTTTGATGGTACAGAACAAATTCATGCTTTTCATAGGGTACAAATTGCAACATCAACAACATCATTAGCAGATTGCACAAACTTCGGTGACATAAGTCAATCAGCAACATTTAAATTTAAATTTGCTAAATTTAGATTAAAATTAACAAATGACGATAATCAAACTTCTAGCAATGTAAAACAAATTGATATAAAATTGAACATGGAAGAAAGAACTTTTGCGGAGAATGATTTGCAAACTTCAAGCGGAACAAAAACAATTACATATACGAACCCATTTTACGCAGTTCCAGCAGTAGGTATTTCCGCACAAAACATGGCAACTGGAGATGTTTTTACAATAAGTTCTAAAACAGTAAATGGCTTTACAATAGCTTTTGCAAACTCAAGTGGCGGGGCTGTTGATAGAACTTTTGATTATATTGCTAAAGGTTATGGTTTGCAAAGTAGTTAAAAAAAAGGTATAAAAATATTATGGCACAAGTATCAGATGTAAGTTTAGCCAATCAAGGCTTCAGCAGTTTTAGAACTGAACTTAACAATATTTTATCTGCTCTTAATAGTTCGCATATTGGAAGTTCTGCCCCTAGTTCGGTAACTACAGGCACAATATGGGTTGATAATGGCACAAGCGGAGTTTTAAAAGTAAAGATAAATGATGGTTCAGACAATGTTGAATTATTTCAAATTAATATAAGTAGTAATGCAATTTCTAGTAATATGTCGGTTACGGGAACAATTTCGGAAACAGACCCAAATGCACTACCTTTAGCAATAGCACTTGGATAAGGGGGATAAATGGCAAATACATTTAAAGTTAAAACAAATGGGGCAATGCCCACAAGTGCGGGAACACCGCTAACCCTTTACACAGTACCCAGTTCAACAACAACAGTTGTAATTGGGTTGTTACTTTGTAATATTCACACAACAGCAGTTACAGTTGATGTCCAGCTTGTTTCAGATACTTCAGACACAGAAACAAACGAAACAGTTTTATTAGCAAAAGATGTTTCAATACCAGTTGGTTCAACATTAGAACTTTTAACGGGTGGTAAAGTGGTTGTTCAAGCAACAGATGTTTTAAAAATTGATTGTAGTGTAGCGGGAAAAATTGATGCTACATTAAGTATTTTAGAAATAGATTAGGTGTAATATGGGATTTATCGGAGTACAACCAGCAACAGTTCCTTTAACATCATCAGATATTACAGATGGTATTATAACAACAGCAAAGATTGCAGATGATGCAGTAGGAAATACCAAATTAGATTTAACAGCAAATTATGCTTTTACTGGAACTATAACTGGTGCTGGTAAAATTTTACAAGTTGTGCATGATGATGAATTATCAGCAAATGTTACAACAAATTCAACGTCTTATAGTGATACTGGTTTGTCTGTTAGTATAACACCATCTTCAAGTTCTAATAAAATATTAATATTATGTTCACATACTACACTCAATGATACAGATAGTGGTGGTGTAGAATTAAGAGTTCTTAGGGATTCTACAGATATTTGGACAGGTAGAGGAGATTCAGATGGAGTTGTCCATTGGACAACACAAGAATATGGTATACAACAAGGTGCTATTAATTTAGTAGATTCTCCAAGTTCAACAAGTGCAATAACTTATAAATTACAAATTAGAAAATTTAATGCTGGTACAGCATACCTCTATCAAGGGGCAACATTTATGGCAATGGAAATTTCAGCATGACAAATATTATTTCTTCAATATTGGCAATAAACCCAAAAGCAGAAGTTACAGTTAAGGGAGATGATGTAGATACAATAGCTTGGTTAAATGGTACTAAAGTAATATCAAAAGCAGAAATATTAGAAAAACAAAAACAATTACAAAAAGAATATGAAAATAACGAATATCAAAGAAAAAGAAAATCGGCATATCCATCTATAGAAGAACAGTTAGATGACTTATATCATAATGGAATAGAGGGGTGGAAAACTACAATTAAAGCAATAAAAGACAAATATCCGAAAGGCTAATTATGGGCTATATAGGTAAATCACCACAACAGGGCAATTTCTTAGTGCTAGATGCAATAACAGCTTCAAGTACAAATACTTATAATCTTTTAAATGGCGGTGTAGCATTTACACCCGAATCAGCTAATCATATGATTGTTAGCTTAAATGGCGTTATACAAGCCCCAAACACAGCTTTTAGTGTTTCGGGTTCAACAATAACTTTTCTACCTTCTAGTGGCACATTATCTTCATCAGATAGCATAGATTTTATTATGGTATTAGGTAATGTTTTAGATATTGGAACGCCAAGTGATAGTACAGTAACCAATGCAAAAACAAATTTTGTTTCAAGTTCTTCAAGTGCTGGTCTATCAATAAAAGGTGACGGAACATCAAGTGGAACTGGTGGTGTGTTACAATTAAATTGTAGCAATAATAGTCATGGCATTAAGTTAGAATCACCAGCACATTCGGCTGGTCAATCTTATACACTCAAGTTTCCAACTGGGAATGTAACCGCTGGTAAGGTTTTAAAAGTTGCTTCTGTTACAGGTTCGGGAACAACTGGTGTTGGTCAATTATCTTTTGGTGATGGTGGTGGTTTAGTAAAGTTATTAGATGCAACGATATCAAGTGCAGTTTCATCTTATGATATTGATTCTACATACATTAATTCAACTTATGATGCCTATCATTTATATGCTAACTTACACCCAGCATCAGATGGATATGATATATATGGTAGATGGATTGTTGGAGGTTCTGTTGATACTGGTACTAATTATGGATACGAAGTAGTAACAGGAGATGGAGGTTCTGTTGCTACTGATGATAGTAATAGTATTATGAGGTTTAATAGATATGGAGTTGGCAATGCTACTGGTGAAGGTTTTTACATGTTTGCTCAACTTTTAAATATAAATTCTACTGTTTTTCCAGCTACAATAACAGGTATAGCAAATTCACATCTTAATAGTGCTGTTCATAATTTTACTACTTTTGGAACTGGTCATAAAGCATCAAATGCTTCAGATGTAGTTAATGGATTAAGTATATTTTTTCAAAGTGGCAATATTGAATTTGGTAACATAAAATTATTTGGAGTTACTTAATGGCAAAGAAATATAAAATGGTAAATGATAAGTTAGTTGAACTAACTGAGGAAGAAAAAAAAACAAGAAAAGTAGATGAAGATAATTTTGCAAAAATTGTTGCTGAAAGAAAAAAAGAAGAAGATGCACAAGCAACAAAAAAAGAATCAGCTAAAACGAAACTAAAAGAACTTGGTTTAGATGATGATGAAATTAAAGCATTGATAGGTGGGTAGATTATGCCATTAACAAAATTAAATTTTAGTGGAAGTGGTCAAGGTGCATTATCTGCAAGTGGTATGCCAACTGGTAGTGTTATACAAACAGTATTTTCAAGAGTTGCAGTACAACAAACAATTACTTCTTCAACTTATGCAGATATACCTAATGGTGGTCATCAAATAACTATTACACCTTTGTTTGCTAATTCTAAAATTTTAATTAATTTTCTTGGTTCAAGACAAAGTTACTCAACTACAAATGGAATAAGTTACATTCAAATGCACAGAAGTATAGATGGTGGTTCATTTTCTTTTTTAGAACAAATAGAAAGTCAAAATTACACGCAAGGTGCATATGGATATTCAAGGTCACAAGCTGTTTTTGATTCACCAAGTACAACAACAGCAGTTATTTATAAAATGATGGCTAAATCAACTGGTACTGGTAATGCTCATTATGGTGGTTATGAAAATGTACCAGCTACACTTACAGCTTTGGAGATAAAACAATAATGTCAGATGAATTAAATGCCTTAAGGCAACTAAGAGATAGCTTTTTACAAGAATCTGATTGGATTGTAACTAAATCATTAGAAAATAATGAAACAATTCCAACATCATGGAAAAAATACAGACAAGAACTTAGAGATATAACAAAGTCTTTCAAAAGCATGAATGACAAAGACTTTAAGTTTCCCGATAAACCCACAGACTAAAGGAGTGAGTTATCGACCCAGCTACTATCGGACTATTACTCACGGGGGCTTCTAAAGCCTTCAACTACCTTAAACAGGGCGTGGCATTAGGGAAAGATATATCCGAAATGTCCAGCCAAGTTTCAACATTTATGAGTAATACGAGTGATATTGAGAACTTTGAAAAAAGGGCTAAAAACCCAACATTAATTCAATCTATATTTAATAAAGGGAATGTTGAGCAAGTTGCTATAGACAGTTTTATGGCAAAGAAAAAACTTCAAAAACAAAGGCAAGAATTAAGAAATATGATAATGATGTCATATGGGGAAGCGGGTTGGCAAGACTTCATCAAAGAAGAAGCAACCATCAGACGAAACAAACAAGAGTTCGAGCATAAAAGAATTGAGCAAAGAGATAAAATTATAAATTATTGTGCGATATTTTTATTAGTATGCACAATTATTGGTTTTATTGTATTTTTGGCATATTTGTATAAAATGAAAAACTGATGATAAATTTTATATATTTAACATTAGGCATATGGTCTTTTAGTTTTTTAGGGGGTTTTTACTTTGGCTAAACAAAAAAAATTTCAAAAAGATAGTGTTTTTTCTGATTATGATACTGATGGTGATGGTATAGTTTCAGATGAAGAATTAAGCCATGTCAAAGAAATAAAAGAAACTGAAACAAAACTTAGAAAAAATTTAGCACAGCTTAGAATGGCAAGATATACCTTAATCGGTATGGGTGTTTTTACTGTTGCGATGTTTATAGTACCTATTGAAAGAGTAAATGCACTTAGCGATATATCAAACTTATTTTATATTTCGGGTGCTGGTATTGTAGGTGCTTACATGGGAACTTCTGCATATATGCAAAAGAACGGAAAATGACACAGTTTTTAATAGCATTAACTTTGGGTTTGCTGTTGGGCTTAATATTATTCAACAAAATCAAAGACTTAACATGAAACCAGCATTTTTGTTAGCCTGTTATTTAAGTGGAATTCCAGCGGGAAGTATGCACTTATCGAGTGTAAATAATTGTAAATATTTTCAAAAGTATTTACATAAACAAACAGTTAGAATTGGCGATGATATTAAGAATTATCAATGTTATTGTAAATTGGTAAATGTAAATGAAAACATGAGATTATATTGATATATACGATAAAAAAATATATGGTGTTTACATGGCAAAACTAGAACCAAAAACAAGCAAAGAACATTTAGTTAATCTTTACAATAAGATAGAAAATTTGGAAACTAACCATATTTATCATCTACAAAAAGAGGTAAAGAAACTGAATTATGTTTTATGGGCTGTTGGTTTTATGGTTGGCACACAGTTTATAGCATTTGTATTATCGAGGATAGAATGGATTTAGTAACTTTACAGGAAGATATAATTCGTGAAGAAGGCGGATTATTGCTTGAGCCTTATCAAGACCATTTAGGATATTGGACAATATCGGCTGGTCATTTAATTCGTGACCATGAAAAAGAAGAACTTATGAAACCTATTACACACGAAAGAGCAGTTGAATTATTTCAAAAAGATTTAGATGTTGCGATTGATGATGCCAATACTTTTTGTGAAGGTATGGATATTGATGACAATGTAAGGGAATGTGTAATTCATATGTCATTTCAACTAGGGTTACCAAAACTTAGTCAATTTAAAAAGTTCAAACAAGCCTTACAAAATAATGATATTGAAACAGCTATTTTAGAAATGAAAGATAGCCGAGCCTATAATCAAACTACAAATAGATGGAATAGGCTTATCGAGAAAATGGAAAAAAGCATATGATAGCTAGTTTATTACCTGTAGCTTCAAAGTTATTAGGTAAATTCATTGAGGACAAAGACACAAAAAATAAACTAGCACATGAAATTGCTACAATGGCAGAAAAACACGCCCAGCAATTAGCATTAGAACAAATAAAGGTAAATCAAGAAGAAGCAAAAGGTAATTGGTTTCAAAGTTCATGGC
>VTLG01000322.1_pt1 | contig 13507 bp, 5 predicted proteins | sample 4694571 | NCBI WGS metagenome assembly VTLG01 (sample SAMN12604809, study PRJNA352737) | marine metagenome | biome: ENVO:00000447; feature: ENVO:00000209|ENVO:00000569|ENVO:01000036; material: ENVO:00002151; isolation source: viral sequences binned using virsorter ...
TTTTTTATTATGGCAGTAATACCTTACGGAGTGTCTACCGAACTAGATGCTGTAAACTCAATCCTGATGAGCGTTGGAGAAACCCCAGTTAATACATTAACAGTGCAGAGCCCCGAAGTGGCTATAGCACAAAAGACTCTAAGGCAAGTCTGCCGTGAGGTGCAAGCTGAGGGATGGTCATACAACACAGAGAATGAGTATCCTATAGATACCGATACAAATAATCAAGTTATAGTTCCAAACAATGTTTTACAAATGGATCTAAATATCTTTCAACATGGTAAAGATTACAACGTGGTTAGACGTAGTGATAACGGTATATCCAAAGTGTATGATAAAAAGAACCATACATTTACTTTTGAAAATTGTGATAAATTATATTTTGATATGATATGGATGATAGACTTTGAAGATCTACCACAACCATTTAAAGATTATATAACCGCTAGGGCCTCCAGAATCGCCTCTAACCGTATGGTAAACAATCCTCAGTCTGCTAAACTACTTGAAGGAGATGAAGCTAATCTAAGGGCACTGGCGTTAGAGTATGAAACAAAACAAGCAGACCATAATATATTTAATGACTATCAGTATCAACAAGATGCTAATACAACATACAGACCATTTAAAGTATTAAGAAGAATGTAATGGCAACAGTAAATCAACGTATCCCAAACTTTCTTGGAGGTGTATCTCAACAACCAGATAAAATCAAATTTCCCGGACAGCTGAGGGTATGTGATAATGCTGTCCCAGATATAACATTTGGTCTTAAGAAACGCCCTCCTGCAGAGTTTGTAGGAACATTAACAGGTTCTACTTCAACAGGACACTGGTATGAAATATTAAGAGATGGAGATGAAAAGTATTTAGTACAAATTACAGAAAGTAATGTAGGATCTAGTAGTGTAAAACCTATTCGAGTATGGGATTTAGCCACTGGTCAAGAACAAAGTTTAACTAATGCGGTTGGAGCTAGTGTATTTGATTATCTTGATGGAGCAACTAATCCTTATTCTGTAACTACAATTCAAGATTATACACTGATAGCCAATCCAAACAAAACTGTAGGTACTACAGGACAAACATTTACAGCAATTAATAATGGAGACTATTCGTATGCTAGGCTGGACACTATTGCTTATAACACTGAATATGTGTTATATAGCGGTACAGCCCCAACCCCTAAAACATATTTTAGAGTTACCTCTTTAAAAGTAGATAAAGTAGAAAGTGGTAATTTAATAGGCCCAACATGGGATGCAACACACGATGATTCACAGCATGCTGGTATGGTACAGTTTGATTTTTCTGGGGGAGATGCTGTGACACAATCAGCTTCTAACTGTGATGAAATTACAGGTACTATAACAGTAAACGCTAATGCCTATATTGCAAGTCAAGAAGCTACATATCAAGGTGGTAGTACTTCTGGAACCCCATCTACCTCTGGTACTGGAGACGAATTTCTAGGTTACGTACAAGACTATGATACTCGCTACACAGCTGCTGTTACTTTAAAAAATGGTGGTTTAATTAGAGAAACAAATGAAAACACTGCTAAAGGTAAATTTATTAGAGTCGGTATTGAAGGTATACCATATCAAATATCAGTTGAAGCAGTAGAACCAGTCACAACATATCAAGATGTAACTGGTATAGCTTTTTTTAAAACACCTAAAAACCCAGATAGTGGTACTCTATCTATGGCTACAATTCTTAGAGGTCTCAAAGATAGTATTGATAGTAATTTTACTAATGCACAACTAGAGGGAGAAGTTATAGGTAGTGGTTTATATTTAACTGGTACACTTGCAGATGGCGTAAACTTTCTTGGTGGTTCTGTAAATGAAAATATGAGTGTTATAGGTCAAAAAGCACAAGATATTAGTCGGCTACCTGCTATGAATAAACATGGTTATGTAGCTCAAGTATCAAACACGGCTGACTTAGATACTGATGATTACTATGTAAAATTTGAAGCTAATAATGGTTCGGCTGGTGCTGGTAGTTATGAAGAGTGTGTTAGACCCCATAACTTTGATGGCTCTGGAAATGACCCTATGATATTAGGTTTAGACCCCGCAACGATGCCACATGCTTTAATAAACAACCGTAATGGTACATTTACTTTTACTAAGTTAGATTTTGCTAGTAAGGGTAGCACAGAAAACTATTGGAAAAACAGAGAAGTAGGTGATGATACATCTAACCCATTTCCTACTTTTGTTGGTAAGGAAATACAAGAAATGTTTTTTCACAGAAACAGATTAGGCATGATTTCTGGTGAACAAGTTGTAATGAGTAAGCCGGGCCAGTATTTTGACTTTTTTATAGTATCTGCTATATCTGCTAGTGACGACAATCCCATAGATATAACAGTATCTGATGTAAAACCTGCATTTATTAATCATACACTACCTATACAAAAAGGTGTAATGATGTTTAGTGATAATGGTCAGTTTTTATTATTTACAGAATCAGATATATTTAGTCCTAAAACCGCTAGATTAAAAAAGATAGCTAGTTATGAATGTGATGCTAGTATACAACCTGTAGATTTAGGTACTTCTGTTTTGTTTACATCCAATGTATCAGCATATGCTAGAGCATTTGAGGCTACAGTTATAGATGATGATGCACCTCCTAAAATTATAGAACAAACAAGAGTTGTACCAGAATTTTTACCAAAAACTATTACAAAATCAACCAACTCTGCAGCTATTGGTATAACAACCTATGGTAAAAAGGGTAGTAGTGAAGTGTATCATTACAAATACTACGATGCTGGAAATCAAAGAGAACAATCTGCATGGTATAGTTGGACACTTACAGGAACTATGCAACACATGCTATATACAGGTGGTAGTTTTTTTGCAGTTACATTTCATGATAACTCATATAAATTATGTAGATACGAATATGTTACAGATGCAGACAGTACTAGAGCATATGTGCTAGGAACAGGTACTGTTGGTTCACCACTTAAAACTTCAAGACAATTTGAGGCACATTTAGATAACATGGTAATACCAGATATGCTTACCCCATATACACAAACAGCCTCTACTGTTGCAAAAACAAATGCAAGAATACCGTATGTGCCTACAAGTCCTACAGATATATTTATGGTAGGTTTGTCTGGTAAAGATACTGATGGTAATGATATAGCTGGTACAGTTAGAGCAGCAGATTCTGTTAGTTCTGTGACTGTTTCGGGTGTAACTTACGGAATAGTTACTTTTGAAGGTATTAAGTTATCTAGTGTAAGTACAAATATAGCAAAAATTGCCATAGGTTATAAATACACAAGTACTATTGAACTACCTACATACTATCTAAATGTAGGTCAAAATGCTTATGATACAGATGGAGATTTACGTATATCTGGTATTAACTTTGAAATGGGTGTAAGTGGCCCTATGGAGTTTCATCTTACATCACCATTTGAATATATAGATGCTAATGGTAATGTTACTAAAGATATAGATGATTATGTACAGTATGAGTCTGGTATGTTTACCAACTCAAGTGTGTTTGACAAACCACCTGCAGATTTAGCACGTCAAGTTAGAGTACCTATACAAAGAAAAAACGACAAATATACATTACAAATACAAATACCAGACCCCTTTTCTACTGCTATAATCTCAGCCAGCTGGGACGGCATTTACAACCAAAAACGACATGTACGAAGGTAAGTATATCCAGACTTGCACACCAGAGTTAGCTCTACGTGTAGGTCTAAACTTACGCTATGAAGATAGACGTGAAACTGAAGAAGTCTCTGGCTTATGTGCCGAGGCTTCTATTTTAGAATCTTATTTTAACTCAGCATATTGTGTTTATTTTGAGGTTCCCAACGGCAAGGCTGCTGGAGTGGCAGGAGTAACTCCTAACAACTGTGTATGGATGTTATGTACTGATGCTAGTACAGAGTACCCACATACATTTGTAAAAGAAGCGAAACGCTGGGTAAATAGTTTACTCAATCCTTATTTAATGAATCAAGCAGATATGCGAAATGAAGCACATATAAAATTACTAAAACTATTAGGTTTTACATTTATTAATTATCATGTATACAATAATGTCCCTCTTATACAATTTATAAAACCATGTGCGATCCCGTTGCATTAGGAATTATATCTGGTGTTGGTAAAGCTGTTACTGGTATTGCAGAGCAAAACAGAGCCCATCGAGCACAAGTTGATGCTGTTAATAGAAGTAATCAGATAGCACGACAACAATACCTAAACGATATACAAATTTCGGCCTTTAACGATCAACGTAAAGGTGAAGTATTTACAGCTCAGTTACAAGCTGACGCTGCATCTAGGAGTGCTTTTTTTAAACAAAGAGAACTCAATCAAATCGAAGCAAATAGAGCTAGTGAATCTGCTCAACAAGAGCTTCGAGAAAAAATTACAGAATCTTTATTTTCAAGTCAAGAAAACTTAGCCAAATCTATACAAGCTCAAGGTACAGTGTTAGCAAGTGGTCAGCAAGCTGGTCAATCAATGATGCTTACACTAGATCAAACTGAAAGAGAGTTAGGTTTTGCTCAAGCTCAATTAGATGCTTCTATATTTGATGCAACAAAAGCATATGGTATTAAGCAATTTGGTGTAGATCTTGACCAATATTCAAGCGATGTTAGTGCTCTTAATAGAATAACTACGTCTGCTGCAGTGGCCCCATCTGCTTCCTTTAAAACTATAAGACCAATAAAACAAAACCCACCTCCAAAACCATCTATACTTGGCCCACTACTTGGTGGATTTAGTACAGGTGTATCAGTCTATGGAGGACTTAAAGATTAATTATGGCTTACAAAAGAAATACCTCATTTACTGGCTATAAATCCCGACTAACTGTTGATGAATCAAGAGAGTTAGCTAACGCTGCTAAGGCTGCGGATAGACAAAGGATAGAACAAGTAAAAGGTATGGAGAGAGCAAGCTCTCAACAAATCACAGAATTAAATCGTTTGTCTAATCTTGAAGCAAAGGCAGACGCATATGAAATACAAAACTTAGCTAAATTCAGTCAATCATTAAATAGTGCTTTACAAACTGGTGCAAAGGTACTAGGTAAAGAATATATTGACAGAAAAAGAATTGAAGCTATGAATGATTATAGAGCAGGATTAGCTGGTGATGAAGAAGCCTTAGCTAGAACTGCACTAAACGAATCACAAGTAGCTGAGATAGATGAAAAAATCAACGAGTTAGAAATAGAAACTCAAAAAAGACTTACCGAAGCAGAACGCAACGAGCAGTTTTTAAACTATGAAAAAAAGTATAGATTACTTAATGCTAAAAAAATAGGTAGAAACTATGCTTATGGGTATACAAAAGCCCACATGATGGAAGCTGCTAACGGTTTTTTACCTTGGTTTATAAATCAAACTAATGAGAATCAAACTGAAGTAGAGTTTGAAGATGGTAGAAAAATTAAGGTAAATGAGTATGACACACTAAATTCTGCTGCTGATAGATACGCTGTAGAAAATCAACTAATTAAAGATTACCAAGATCAACATAATATTAGTGGTGTTAATACTAAAATAGTAGATACATATTTAACACAGAATGTAGTAAAACAACTACAAGCGTATAGAGATAAAAAATTAAATGATGATATACAAGCTACTGCTGCAGAAAGTATAAGATTACAACAGGTAAACTTAGATACAGGTGTTCAGTCATTTAAAATAGATAATACTACAAGCCTTGATAATGCTATATCTAATATACTTATTACAGGTAGGTCTTTACATTTTGAAGCTGGTACTACAGGTTCATCTGGAGAAGCAAATAAAAATAGCTTAAAAACTACATTTGTAGACTCTGTGGCTAGTTTAGAAAGTGATGCAAAAGTTATAGCTGTACTAAAGCATATTGAAACTAAAAAGTATGAAATACCTAATTTAGGTACAAAAACTTTAGTTGATGCTTTTCCTATAGAATTTAGAATGGCTGATATAAAAGCAGATATATTTGCTAAAAGAGATGAAAATATTACTAAAAAAGTTAGAAAAGATACTACTGACCTTAAAGTAAAAGTAGCTGAACTAAAGTTTAGAGCTTCTCTTCCAGAAGATAATCCAGAGTTTATTACCAGTACACAGTATAAATTAGAAGTAAACGAATTACAACAAACTAGGCAGTATGGAGCTTTACCTGAGTCTGCAAGTGTTTTTAATAATGCGTTAAATTTTAGTCCTAAGCGTTTATCATCAGAGAATAGTGATAAAGCTCTTAAAAAAGAAATAACTAGATTTGGTTCAATTGATGCTGATACATACATTACATTGAGTACTGCAGATAAAGAAAAGTATCAAAGTTATCTTACAAAAGATATTCGATGGGATAAAACTGTAAGTGGTAAAAAAGTTATTGACGAATATCTAGGAGAGGGTAGTAAGTTTGACGATGCTATGACTAATGCTTTCTTAGGCCCAAACAAAGGTTTACAAAACTCAGCAACAAAAAGTATTCCTTTACAAAATGCTATTGAGTATGCAAAAGACATCTATGTATGGGAAGTAAAGAAGGATTTAAAAGCTCGTAAAGCGTTTGAAGGTCAAATTCCAGAGGGTATGGACGAAGATCAGTTTTACTTTGAAAAAGCTGCAGAAGCTGTTGTACAACAAATGCAACGAGCTAGAGGTAACAATAAAGAAACAGCTCAAACTTTATATGATAATGGTAATATTTTTGCTTTAAATTTTGGGGCACAAAGCGATGATACTATATTTATAAATCCTAAGTTTAGAGAGGGTGATGCTACCACTTTAAGTCTAATGTCTAAAAAGAAATTAGATGAAGATAACTTTAAGAATATTAAATCTATTGTTGACAACACAGTAGATGCTGACCCTATTTTGGCTAATACTGAACGTATTTTTAAAAATGATGCTGATAAAACGGCTTTACAATTTATTGTGTCTGATGGTGTGTATGATGGAGAAAGTTTACTTGTTCAAAAACTAGCTTACATTGATCCTAAAAAACGAGACCCATTTACTTTAGGTAATGCCTTACGTGCTAAATACAATTTACCAGAAGTTAAAATAGAAACATTACCAGAAGATCGTAGAAGAATTATTGAGTTTTATCAAAATCAAGGTGAAGAGATTAGAGGTTTACTAGCTAGTCGATACCCTAAAATGAAAGAAAGAGGTATTGATATGTCTGGACTAATTAGTGTTGGTAACTTACATAGAGCTATAGATACTTTAGGATTTGACCATACAGATATGGATGCTGGAGATGTAGCTACTATTTTAGAAGAAAATGGTTTTACTAGAAAACAGTTTGATGAAGATGACTATATAAAACATACTGTTTTTAAAATACATGTTGGTAATTTACTTAATACAGCTATTGCAGAAACTGATAATAAACTTGTGGCTATACAAAAAGTAGCTGCAAACTTTGGTAGTGGTAAACACTGGTATAGTAAATCCAATAAAGGTGTAACCAAAAGTGTGTTAAGTGCATACTATCATGGTTGGAATCCTGATACTAGACAAGATTTTGTTAGTGTGTTTGAAGATAAGGATGGTAACGTAATTAGAAGAAGTCCTAGTGAGTTTTCATCTGAAACCAACAACATGAACTCTAATATTATACAAGCAGAAATAGAAGAGTTAGTAGAGCCTCCACAGTATATAAAAGGTAGTAACAACCGCAGGTCAGTTAACCCAGAGTGGAAAAACTATACTAAGAATAAAGAAAAATTAGAATCACAGAAACGTATATTGAAAGCAATAGAATCTGGTGATGAAGATAACTTCTATGGTATACTAGGTGCAAATATTCAAAGTAAAAGTATTTACTATGATCTATTAAGTGTATTTGGTAGAAAAAATTTTGATGCACTTAGAAAGAAAGCAGAAGATAGGTATTTTAAGGAGACGAATTTCAAAGACTCCCCATTAAGACTTAACTTAGCTTTTCTTGCTCAACGTCAAATGACTAAAGCATTTTCAGATATATTTTTAGAAGAACTTAAAAAAACAGAACAATTTTACATGTTAGAGTCCAATGAATGATGATTTAGATTTTACGCTAGATATGTCTGATCCTGTCGATGACATTGTTGATGACTCTGATTTAGAACAAGGTACTAATAGTAACCAACCTTCTCCAGAAGATGTCATGCGAATGATGGATCCCGGAGAGGCAGAAGATGGTATGAAGGATCAAGGTTTCTTACCTGATAACCCTGCTGAATTACTAAAAGAAGCTGGTAAAGCTCTTGTTGGTGGTGGTATTGATGCTGTAGATAGTGTTGGTAGTTTCTTAGATTTATCTGGAGATACCATACTTACAGGTATGAATAAGTTATTTGGTACAGAAATCAACGATCAAAATGACATAACTAGCAAAGGATATAAGCGAGGAGCATGGTGGGATATACCCGATGAATTAGCTCCAGAAAACGAATCAGGCTTAGGTAATCTTATGAGAGGATTAGTTGAGTTTGGTGTGCTGACAGTAGCTACAGGTGCTGTTGGTGGTGCAGCGGGTGGTGCTGTTCTGAAAGGAGCAGGTTTAACTGCTGCAAGAACTGGTACACAGGCATATAAAGCAGCAAGGTTAGCTGGCTATGGTAAAAAGGGTGCTAAAATGATACACTTTATACCTAAAGGAGCAAAGATAGGAAAGATAGCAGCCGAAGGTTCTATAGCAGATCTTATCTCTAGTAGCTCTGAAACAGCTAACATAGCTAACTTAGTTGATGATTTTGCTCCATTTATACCACTTTCACAAGCCTTAGCTGTTGATCCAGAAAAAGACGGTTCTTGGTTAGCAAGAATGAAAACTATTACAGCTGGAGCTGGTGTAAATTTACTTGGTCACTTTTTGGGTGGGTATGTAAAAGCTGCATACAGAGCTGTAAAAGAAGTGAAAGCTGGTAAAACTGTAGATCAAGCTAATCTAATTGCTAACAAACAACTAGCTAATGATATAGAAGAAGGTTTTACTAAAGATGCTGAAAACATGGATAGACTAGCTGCTGATGCTAAGGCAAAAGGGTATGGTCTATCTGGTAAAGATAATAGATTAGAGTATGTTGAAAAGCATCTAGAGATAGAAGATGCTAAAGAGTACAAAAGGTTGATAGAAGGTGAAGATCCTAGTGACTTTACACGTGAACGTATTATTAAAAATAACCCAGAACTAGATCCTGAGAACTATCCTGTTGATTTAGTTAGAGAGTTAGCAGTAAAAGATATAGAAGAGTTGTCTGAAAAAGTAGGTAAAACTAAAGGTGATCCTTGGTTGGCAGATGAAGATGCTGGTTTAGAACAATTAGCAGATGCAAAACTAAGTCAAAAAGATCCTTTTGTTGATGCTCCATCATTTGATAATAATGAAAAAGCTAGTTTACGTCCAGACAAACCAACTATAAAAGAAGCTACTGAGCAGAACATAGAAGAGTCTGTAGCTAGTATGAAACGTGGTGATAAGCCATCTAGTCCTAGCCCCATATGGACAGAATCAACTTTAAAAAAACTAACTTTTGGTGATGTAAAAATTGCTAAGATATTAGATGATGTAGCAACTACAGTATCAGAAAAGTTATTTAAAGAACAGTCTACGTTGTCAACTTTAAAAAGAGCATATACTCCTGCAGAGTTTAAAGATCTTATCATACGTCAAACAGATGAAATACAAAGTGCGATAGTGTCAGGTAAAGATGACTTTGCTAAATCTATACAAGATTATTTGGATGGTAAAGCTACAAACTATATACACTATATGCACGATGGTACAGGTATAAGAGTTGTAACTCCTGCAACTAGACATGCTATGAATTTAGTTATATTAAATTTAGCAGAACAAATAAATTCTTTAGCTATTGCAGCAAAAGACTTACCAGATGGTGCAAATAAATTACGCCAAAACGATCAGATATATGATCTAATGAAAGTATTGACCATTGAACAAAAGAAGTCAGCATTTATGGCAGGTAATACATTGTTACAAAACAAAAATGCTTTACTAGATACTTTTGTTAAAGATATGGTTGATGCAGAAGTAACAACTATTACACGTGAAGTTACTAGGTATATTGACGAACTAAAGAGAGTTCGTAAGACTATGGGTAAGGAAGCTGCAGAAACTTTCCAAGAAATACACCGTTTATCAGGTGGTGTTGTTAGACATTATGATTCAATCAACAACTATCTTATAGCTAAACGTACACTCAACCCATACAGAATGATAGCTGGTACTACAGTTGATGGTGTTAAAGTTAGACCTCGTATTAATGACGAGTTAGCTTCAGTATACTACAACTCACTACTAAGTGCTCCTAGAACATTTATCAAGGCTGTAGCTAGTACAAACATGATAGCTATGATGCGACCATTAACTGCATTTTTAGGTGCTAAAATGAGTGGTAATGCCAACGAAGCTGTTATAGCAGCTGCTATGCTAGATTCTACTGGTAGAGCTTTTGCAGAGGGTTTACAAGCATTTAAACATAACTGGGACTTAGCAGTTAACAAAGGTAAAGCACAGACTTATTCTGGTAAGTTTGATGTAGCTAAGGATGTAGAAGATTGGAATAAACTAAACTCATACTACAAAGACTTTGGTAACAAAGCAGACTCTGCTGGTTATGCTTTTTTAAATGGTGTAGTTAAATTTAACAATAGTCCTTTTTCTCGTTATAGTACAACTATTATGGGTTCTGGAGATGCTTTAGCTAGAACTATTATAGGTAGACATGAAATGAGAATGAGAGCTGCTAGAAAGGCTCTTGAAGATGGTGTTGATATAAATAAGGTTAGAGAAGTAGCTGCAAAAATGGAAAACAACTTTAGAGATGAAATATTTACTAAGGTAGATAATCAATACGTTGTTACAGATAGAGCAGCAACTTTAGCTGGTAATGAGTCAGCATTGACTACAGCTTTACCTGCAAACATATCAGCTTTTCAAAATCTACAAAACATACCAGTCGTTGGACAGTTTTTCTTTCCATTTATGAGAACTGGTTATAATGCTTTACGTTTAACATTTAGTCATACATACTTAGAAAAATTAAGTAAAAAATATGATGACATAGTAAACGTAAGTAAAACTAATCCTTCAGTATTAAAACAGTACGGTATAAGGCCAGAGGATGTAGACTTTCATCGAGGCATGATGGAAGGACGTATGGCTGCAGGTACAGGATTAATGACTATATCAGCTATCATGGCAATGACTGGTGGCCTTACAGGAGATTTACCTCCTGATAGAGAGACTAGAGAACTATGGAAAGCTAATGGTATACAGCCCAACTCATTTAAACTACCAAATGGTACATACGTATCCTACCGGGAAATGGAACCTTTTAACACTTTATTTGCAGTAGCAGGTAATGTATTTACTAACCAACATGTGTTAGGCGAAGATGTGTTTGATGATTTAGTTGCTAAAATTACATTTATGTTTGGTTCTATTTTAATAGATAAGTCTATGTTAGCTGGTGTTGATGATTTAGTAACACTGTTTAATGCTAACAGTTCTGGAGGTCAAATAGAAAGATTAGCAGCTAGATTTGCTAGATCTGCAATACCATATTCTGGTTTAAGTCGTGCTCTTGGAGATGCTATACAGGCAAACCAAGTAGAAGCAAATAATATAGCAGAAATGGTATTTCAAAGAGATCTTGGTTTTAAAGCACTCAATCCTCCTAAGTATGACATTTTAGCAAAAGATCGTTCTGGTAAACCATTTATACCTTCTCCTACAAATCCATTATTACGTGTCTTAAACTTTGTAAGTCCTGTAACTATAGGTTATGCAGAAGGTGATGTAGTAAAAGAAGCGTTGTATGATATTGGTTATAATATACCACAAGAACTAAGTTACTATGAAGGTGAACCTTTGACATCTAAAGAAAAGTCTGACTTACAAAAGTATATGGCTACAGATGTTACTTTTAGAGCAAACTTAGAGGCGATAGTGACAAACCCAGAGTGGAAACAAGCAGTCAAAGACTACAAAAAAGCTGGTGTTTTAAACAGACAAGGATACGAAGTAAATAGCACACCATTTTACCAACAGATAAGAGAAGAGTTTATAGCTGTAAAAGAAAGAGCTATGACTCAAATATTAGCTGAAAATGCACAACTTGCTGACAGAGTAAATCTTAGAAGAGCAAGAACTGCACAAACAGGAGCAGGTATATATAGAAAATTAAATGATTTAAAAAAACACGGAATTTAACATTGATTATCAATGGCAGTTACAACTAAAAAACAATTTCCTGCCACGACTAATGCAACTACAACCGTATTTAGTCCTGTCAGTATACAACTGAATAACCAAGATGATCTAGATGTTTATGTTACATTGTCGGGTGGTACTAGAGTGCTACAGCTACGCCAATCTACTGCTAGTACAGCTGTAGGCTCTGGCCCAAACAAACACCCTCAAGTAAATAATACAGACGGATTATACTTTCCTGCAGTTTCAGCAGGTACAAATTTAATAAACTACACACTATCCAGCGATAACAATACAATCACATTTAACTCTGCATTACCTCAAGGTGCAGTAGTATTCTGTGAGCGTAGAACAAGAGATGCAGATGGTACATATACTACGTTTGCTAATGGTAGTACAATAAGAGCTGCAGATTTAAACAACTCATCTACTGAATCTAACTTTACAGCACAGGATGCTAGAAACAAAGCACTAGATTTAGAAAATGCTATATTTAATGGCACACAACCTACAATAAGTGGTGTAACACAACCGTTTGTAAACAGTGCTAAAATTATAGATGGTAGTATTGTTGATGCAGATATAAATGCAAATGCAGCAATATCTCAAAGTAAAATAGCTACAGGAACACTACCTAGTGGAGTACAGATAAATAGTAATAATATAGTAGATGGTTCTATTGTAGATGCTGATATTAACTCTAGTGCAGCTATATCACAAAGTAAAATTGCTACTGGTAATTTACCTAGTGGTATAACTGTAAACTCAAGTAATATTGTAGATGGGTCTATAGTAAATGCTGATATAAATAGCAGTGCAAATATAGCTGGTAGTAAACTAGCAGATGATAGCGTTACTTTAGCAAAACTAGGAAGTGGAGCTTTACCCACAGATATAACTGTAGCAAGTACAAACATAGTAGATGGTACTATTGTTAATGCTGATATAAACTCTAGTGCTGACATTTCTGGTTCTAAATTAGCAAATGACAGTGTAACCCTAGCTAAATTAGGTAGTGGAGCACTTCCCACAGACATTACTGTTGATAGTGCTAACTTACAATCTAACGCTGTCACAACTGACAAGATAGCAGATGGAGAGCTAACAACTCTAGCTGGTATGCAATCAGCCACAGCATCTAAACTTGCTGACAGTACAGCTCTTACAGCAGATATAGCCGACCTCAACCAGATTGATGGTATGGCAAAGCAGACTACAATTACAGATGATGACACTAAGTTTCCAACCTCTGGTGCTGTTGTTGATTA
>VTLG01003044.1_pt1 | contig 13506 bp, 27 predicted proteins | sample 4694571 | NCBI WGS metagenome assembly VTLG01 (sample SAMN12604809, study PRJNA352737) | marine metagenome | biome: ENVO:00000447; feature: ENVO:00000209|ENVO:00000569|ENVO:01000036; material: ENVO:00002151; isolation source: viral sequences binned using virsorter ...
CTGAATATGAGCATCATGGTTCTGCCCCGGAAAAGCTGCTATAGGTATTCCCTTCGTAGCAGCTATAATATCCGACACAGGGTCCATAGGTTTAGGTTCTATCTTGGGAGGGAGTATTTCTTCAAGATTAGGCATGTTGGCTGCATTGAGTATTGTTCTGTTCAATGCTTCCATATTAAACATACCGGGAGGAGACTGTTGCGCCATCTGAAGAGCCATATTAGCTAGCATCATACGATGGGCATTAGATGGGATATTAGGATCTGACACTGGTATGATGTCTACTCTTCCATCAAAATCATTCTTGAATATACTACGATCTTCAAATGGAACATCATAAGGATATTCATTGGGAAGATAATCATAATCGATCTTAGCCAGTATTCTAAATTCATCTCTTTGTGATTTATGAAGACGTTTATGTATGGCGGTGAAGAACTTACTACTGGCTTCAAGGAGAGCCATAGTTGTTCCAACGGGTCCATAGGAGGCAGCATCAGATATAACCTGCTCTGTGCTATCCGCAAACTTCTGACCAGCAGTAGCTACGAACTGGAGCATCTGAAATAGAGTAGAGGAAGGCTCTTTATAGGGGAGAGGAATAATAGCCTTTGACAAATCTATTCCAGTTGCGTCAACCTCCTTGAACTCACCGGGGGAAATAGGTTCGTTGTCGCCAACTATCCTAAGTCCCTTGGCCTTGAAACCACCTTGGAGATTGGCAAACTGACCTGCATCTATGAGGGATCTCATTGCAGCGGTTGCACTCATTGTTAAATTTCCAAGGAAATGTATCAAGCCCAATCCATAAAAACCAAAACCCGGAACAAATCTGTAATGGACGAAGTGACTTCTCTTCTCCATAGTCGGGTCATCGGCTTCATAGTTTCTACGAATACTGAGTATCTGTCTGGACTGTTGTTCTACTGTTACGATATAGGGAAGAGATTGATCTTTCTTTTCTATATCAAGATAACAGTGTTGTTCCAGCAATACATATTGAGGATCTTTATCAGCAGAAGGAGAGATCCCCAGTATAGTATCCATTCTTTCTGTTAAAGATGTAACATTAGTTTGTTCAGGAGTAGGAAGATCTACTTCTTTATAGACACCAGCTAAGACATCTTTCTGTATTTCTACAGGACTTTTATAAATTACATGTGTATATCTGTCTGCATTCCTCAGATCAGTTGCGAAGTAAGATACATAGAACTGATCTATGGGAATAAATTCAGAGACAGGACGTTTAAGTGTTGAACTATAGTATATCTTTTTGAATGCCGATCCTATCAGGGGAAGATGGAACAGCATCCTTTCAAACTCATCAAAGTATTCAGGCATCTGTTCAGTTAACTGATAGTTCATAAAGCTCTGAACACGATTAGCTTGCATCTGTTTCTCAACACTTGTCTTTCCCAGTATGTTAGCTTTTACCGGGCCAGAGCTAGGAAAGAGTTCTCCTGAAGCTTTGGATTGAAACTTGACTGCCGACTCAATCAGGAGTGGGTGTACGGCTGTACAGGCTCCTTCAAAAGGTTCTGATCCCGGTTCAAGCTTAAGCCCTAGTAGGTCAAAGCCTCTTTCAAACATAGATTCCCATTCACCTCTGGAATCCTTGTCTGCCTGATAGTTCTCTATGACATCAGCAGATATTGTTCTTAGGTCTTCATCTTCCAGTGTATCACATAAGTCTCCATACCATTCTGCTAGATCTTCTGAAGGCTCCATTGTAATATCTTCACTGGCGAAGTCTACGATTACTCCACCGTCATCTGCTACCTCAAACGTAGCATCAAGGTCTGTCTCTTCTACTGGAGCCATAGGAACCGCACTAGGGGCTTCCTGTGGTATCTTCTCAAATGGATTTCTTTCTGTTGCCATGTTTTATCCTATGCTATATTAACATCTAAGCCAAGCATACGCCTTGCTTCACTTTCTGAAACTCCCGAATTATTCATTAATATTTGTATACTATTCTCAATTCCTTCATTACTTTCTATTGATTGTAATCCTGTTTGATATGCTTCCATTGGTCCTGCTTCTGCTACTACTTCAGTAGTTGGAGCTACAGCTCTTGCTATTTCAGTAACAGGTTCTGGAGAATCCTCAGTTGGAATAGCGGCCATATCTGGTTCAACTAACTCTCCACCACGCATCACCCGGAAAGTTTTTCCTCCTTCAGTTTCAAATTCTCCCCTTACTCCAAAGGCACGGGCTAAAGCATTACCTGCTCCTGCAATAAGATCTGTCCAAGTTTTTCCCGGTGCGGCCCAGCTAAGAGCTTTTGCAATGGTTGGATTGATTCCTTGCTTTATTGCTGTAGCTTCAATATCAGATCCCATACCTTTAAGATCTTTTCTTGCTGTTAATGTTCCCAGTTCTGGAATATCATATCTTGAGAAAATATCTCTTATTTGTTCAGTACGTTCCTCGCTTGATAGTTTATCATCTAAGTTTTCAATTTCATCTTCTAACTCTTTAAGTTTTAATTTCTTTGCATAAGATGTAGCCATATCTCTTGTCAGTCCTTGCATTGTACCCATAGGACCACCGAAACTATATCCTGTATCATATGCGCTTGACATACTAGCAAGTTGATCCGCTTCCATTCCTGCCAGATAGTCTGCTGCTGCTTGATTACTCATTCCTCTGTCTTTTAATGCATTCCAGTAAGGAACTAATTTATCAGGAACACCTTTTTCTCTAAGACTTTCAGAAGTTATACGTTGAGGGACAAATTCATCTCCTCCATAACTCTCAAGATATCCTGTTGCAGTTTCTGGATCTAATGATCTTTGTACGCCATATGCCGCACCATGCCTCTCAAGATCTTCACTAGAAGTACCATGTGTATCATCAGAAGTAGTAGGTGTAGGATCTGTAGATGTGGTATCAAAGATATCTGATTCTCCCCAACTATGTTCATCGAAGTAAGCAGGGATACCGTCTACCTTCTTACCACTACCACCCATAGCCTTTAGAGCAGAAGCTTCATCTGGTCTGATCCATGCAAGATTGTGACGCTGTCCATTTATAGTAATAGGTTTATTTATGCTGGAAAGACCACCACCATGTTTAAATTCTTTTACATCTTTAAAGCTTCTATCCCAATCCCAACGTCTTAACGAAGGAGGAAGATCTCCTTTATCCCAAGGACCATCCATTATAAATTTAAATAAGTTGTTCATATCTTCTTCACCCTGAACTCTAAGATACTTATTTCCTTTTTTATCTGTACGGATTTTTGCAGAAGGAATGTCTGCCATAAAATCATATGGATCACCTTCTCGCATCATGTCTTCAAAAAACTCTACGTCTTTCGCTGTCAGTTTCTTTTCAGTAAATCCTGATCCGCTTTTGGAAATATTTGCAAAGTAATCTCTTTCAGGTCTGCTAAGAGGAGCATCCAGTATTACTTCATCTACTTCTTCCATTGGTCCTCTGTATCTTGAATACTCTACTGGACCTCTAGCGAAGGCTTCATCACTACGAGCAATTTTTTCTATTGTAGTTGGAGATGGAACTCTGGGAGGTGTTCCAAATATCTTTTCAATTCTGGGAAGACCAGAGTCGGCTGATTTATCAGCCATTCTAGATGCTATCCTGCCAGCTAATTTAAATAGTTGTGGTGCGGCCATATTATTCCCCTTTTAATCCCTACACTATTATAACATGGAAGTAACTATTTCACAAGTTAAAATGTCCAGTATGTATTTTTTTCTGATCTTGGTTCGTCTTCCCACTCAGGATCATCAGGATGGGTAAGATGCCAAGACTCCTTCATATAGTGGATTGCCATTGTCATTGCGTCTACCTGATCATCATGAGCCGCATTGGGAAACCTGATTAGTTCTTCTACCAGATCATCAGACCACTTCTTATTCTTGGGTATCCATACCCTCCCTGCTTCCATAATAGGAGATGCTGCATATACTCTGGCAACCTTATCTCTGTCAGGATTGTATTCCATTACTGGTAGTCCTGCTCTCCTCATGTCCTGTATGAGGGATTGTCCACTGGCTTTCTTCTCCACCATACAGACATCAGGTCTGTGGTCGTTGTAGAGTTTCTGTGCCAGCTTCCTAAGTTCCGGGTACTCGAAACGTCCCTTGATATTACCTAGTAGGATAAGATTGGCGACATAACTCTCATAGCCGTTCTCATCCTGATCATACATGTTGAAGATACCCCATGTCTGGATCACACTGAAGTCTGCTGTCGTTCTGGTGGAGAAGGCGGTATCATAGGTCTGGATCATAAACTCACAACTGGGAGGGCTGTCTTCTTCCCAGAACTGTATCCATCTCTTTTTTATTAATCCTCCTTCTTCAGGAGTAGGGTCTTGCATATAGAGGGAGTTCCAGTAGCGGCTTCCATTGCTTGCCTTGATCTCGTTCTCGTCTGTTTGAAGGACTTCCTTTGGTTTCCATTCAGGGAAGTAACTTCCTCCTACTGGTAATTCCAGTAAGTCTGCTGCTTCTTCATCAAGCCATGCAGGGATCTTTATGACTTCCCAAGGAGTTGTCTCATACTCGCTCATGTCTTCCTGCTGCTTCAGGAGCCATCCACAGAGGTCATCGTAGTGAAATCTTGTATTGATAATGACGATAGCTCCATTCGGCATAAGTCTTGTTCTTAGTCCTGCTGGATACCACTCCTTGATGTACCTTCTACCTGCATCAGAGAAGGCATCCTCTTCAGACATCACGTCATCCAGTATGGCTATATGCGCTCCTCGACCTGCTATCTGTGATCTGACACCAGCGGCATAGTAAGTACCGCCTTGGTTTGTCTTCCATTTACCTGCTGCCCTGACATCACTCCTGAGTTGGACACCTCTGAATATTTTATTGAAGTCTTCTGTGTTGACAACATCCCTGACAGACCTGCCGAAGTCAGAAGACAACTGATCACTGTGAGATACAGTCAGTATTTCATGAGTGGGATTTCTACCTATGTACCATGCAGGGAATAGTTTAGAACAGATGACTGACTTGCTGGAACGAGGAGGTAGGAAGACCATTAGTCTTTTTATTTTTCCTTCTTCCAGATCCTTAAGTTTATTAGAGATTACTTTAATGTGATTACCCATCATGAAGTCAGACACAAGGGAAGGAGCCATCATCCTGACAAACGTAAGGAAGTCTGATTTTGATTGTTGTTCTACTTTTTGTGAGAGGAGTCCCTTAAGATTTATAAAAGACTCAAATAAGTTTTCTTCTAGATTATACATAGTACTATTATACACTATAATATCTAATTACACAAGTACTAAAATAAAAAAATAATAAAATATACTAAAGTATAATATAATTAGTACTTAAGTAGGGCGACATTGGTAGAATTTTAGCCCCATATATTTTGCTAATTTTGTATGAGCTTCCTTTTATTACCGCATGCGAGGGGGTGCCACACATTTTTTCCATCGGGTATCCACATTTTTTGTGTGGTTACCAAAAAGTTAAGAAAAGAGATACCTTATTTTTATTGTGGGTATTAATCTTTTGTTAACTCCAGAATATTTGGGGGATTTAGTGCCACTAATTGAAGGTAACCCCTTGTTCGATCATCGAGCCTATCCCCTCAAATAGGTATTTTTGCCAATTACCACAGGTGACGTTTTAAGCTTCACCCATGCTAGGTAAGGACTTCGGGTATCCTACTATAAAAAACTTTTTTACTAAGATTTAGCCTACTTTGCCCATTCTTGGCACGGTTCTTGCATGCGATTTGACGACTATCATCTTTCTACTATTTGTTAACTATTTATTAACCTTTATGTGGTAACGAAATTAATTAATATTTGTTAACCATTTGTTAATCTTTATGTGGTAGTGGAATTAATTAATAGTTGTTAACCATTTGTTAAGAAAGATGTTCCATAATTCCACCTCGCCAAAGTTGAGCAATTTTGCTCATTGTTAACTTTTTGTTAACATTTAACATACCGCCTCCATTTAGCGTCACTAAATGAGGCACAAAAATGGAGGCTCTTTTGAGGATTATCAAAATGCTAGATAACACAACAGAAATTGCTTCCGAAACTACTGAAAGCTTCACGTTTCATGCTGACGATAATTTGACTTTTATTGTTGAGCAATTGGCTGACAATTCTGTAACTGCCAAAGATGCTTCTAAACTTCGCAAGGGGTTAATGGCAGAATTCTTAACAGAATTTCAGGCAATGGAACGGGCTAATGTTAGCCTAGAGACTGTGAAAATGTATGTCTTTGAAATTAATGGGTGGAACTTCAATATCGAAGATGCTACTACGGGTAAAATTACCAAACATATTTTTGGTAAAAATTGCTCCGCTCCTCCTGTTATTTCAACTGCATTTTCGCAGGGTAAATCTTATCAGGCTAACGGCTTAAAATTTGTCAATGCAATCAATTGGCAGAAAGTAGTTGAAGGCGGTAAAAAAGTAGACAAGCTGGCTGACGTTAAAGCTCAATGGAAATTGCTGATAAAAGCTGCAAGTTCAGTTGAGGATAGCCCGGCAGAAGTAGAAAGCTTAGTTGCTACTCTTAAATCGATCACCACCGGATTGGAAAACGGCTAGTCTGGAGTTAACAAACCATTAACAAGCGTTACCCTCCTAATTCGGGGAGGGTTTCCGCTTGCCTGTATTTTCGTTTATTGTTTCCATTTAGTGACACTAAATGAAAGTATGAGTGAGAGGAGAATGAGTATGCAGATTGAAAGAGTGGGCGATAAGATGCTACTCGATAAGAGATTGATTGGCACCTTCACAAAAATAAATCCTAATGAGTATGAGATGAGTACTTGTAAGTTCAAGATGAGTGGTACTTTTTTTGAATGTATGAGTAAGCTCATGTCGTATGAGTGGGAAGAAATTTTAGAGAGGTCTTGCACATCTCACTATAGTGGTGTAAGATTTGAGCGTAAGAGAGAGAGCAACCCCAAGAGATTTGGCATAAACAGATAGGAGTTAGCCATGTTTATAGTTTTAACTTGTGAGTTCTTAGGTGGGAGTGATCCTAATAATGTTGAGGAGTGGGAATTAGATGATAGAATAGGATATTCTTTTGAAACCGAAGGCGAAGCAATAGATGCTATATTCAGACGGTTTGAACACGTTAATGAAAAGGCTGTCGATGGTATTTTTACGGGCAACTGTAAAGATGGAGACTTAGGTTACTGGCAAGTTGTCAAGGTTGAGAATATAAAAACCAGTGATAAATGTCCGACAGAATGGTGGGCTTTTTAACAACCAACAAAGAGAAGGAGCATGAGTATGGGACAAACATATAAGATAACGGTAGAGATTACTGGAAGATTAGATCCAGTGCCGGGATGGGGCAACAAGGTGGTTGACCATGAGAACTTTATAAGACAAGTTCTTACTGACTCAAGTTACATAGACAAAGTAGATATTAATTCTACCGAAGTCTATGGAAGTGATCATCAGACAAAGATGATTGAGGCTACAATGGAACGCCATGAGAGTGGGATATGGCAAATGAAGGAGGACTATCGATGAAAGATTTACAGCACGTTCTTCAAATTCTTAATGAGTTTGAACAAATCCAAGCTGTTACGGACAATGGTTTGGATACGGAACTAGCGTTGGAATTAATCAAGAAAGCACGGCCTGAAAAAAAGGAGAAGGTAAATGAAGTGGATGGATGACCCTATCGGGAAAGACTGCATCAATCTGAATACTAGTCTAGCTAGATGGCTGTCTATAAGATTGCAGTTCTTAGGTGATAACACAAATGGCTGGCCTATTACTTTTTATTTTGGGGAAGATGATGAAGCCTCACAAGAAGAGTATGACAGTCAGTATAGAAACTGGCGAATAGAATTGTGGGATACTGCCAAAGCATTGAAAGATTATGCTGATATGAAAGAGGGTAAGGGGTCAGTTGATGAGTTTGATGAGTCGGGTAAGGCAGAGAAGATTATCAATGATGCTAAGAAAGCTATGCAATGGGTAGCTAAGAACTTCGTTAACCTATGGGATTGAAAGGAGTATAGTATGAACCATGAACAACAATCAGACCGTCATGAAGCACATGAAAGAGGGAGGGATAACCCTGACCGTGCTTGGATATTAACTTTCAGAGATGTGTGGCATAAGAACCCTTTCTATCAAGGGCCAGCCCAACCACATCCCGAAGATGGAGATGAGTATGCTTGAGATACTTGAGATACTAGCACTATTCTTAGTGGGATTTTGTGCAGGACTTCGATTTTCAATGACTATCGATAATCTTTTCAATAGAAAGAAAGAAGGAGAGAAGTATGAAAGCAATACTTGAGATAGAACTGAACGCAGACAGGGTGTCTGGCAATGCGGAAGCAAGAAGGCTTATACACTCTGTCATTATTGCTGCTGCAAACGTAGCAATAGATAAGGTTAACAAAAAATTCAGGGAAGAACTAGGGGCTGAATATATTATCTTTGATAAGATGAAGTTCGTAGAATTTCCTCTCGATAAGACAGGTGTAATTAACATAGGAGTAGAGAAATGCAACTAAAACAATTAAGTATAGGAGGTTCTTTCACCGCCCAAGTGTATGACTTTAAGCGACTAGAGTATACAGATGAGGGTAAGATTAACCTTGTATTCTATAATGGTGAGGGAAGAACAGAACAAGAGGCAAAGTATACCTGTTATATGGAACGGCCTCAGTACATTGATGAGTACCATGAACCTAAAGAAAACGTACTAATAAAAGGTGATTGGGTATTCATTGATGAAGAGTAATCAATAGAATTTAAAGAACGACCTAAGAGGTATGTCGTTAAAAGGCCTCACCTTTCTTTAGGAGACTAAGACTATGAGTAGCATGACAGTGAAAGAGCAAGACACAACTATAATCTTTACATCAACAAGCGCACCTTCTGTTTTTTATAGGCCGAAGGGTACTAGAAGTGGTAAGCGTTATTGGACAACTTTAAATTATGAAGTAGGAGTTATACCTAATCCTTATGGTGAAGGAGATGTTGTAAGGTACTGGCCTATCTCGACTACTTCAGTAGCCGTGTTCAATGATGCCAATCCTATACGCAACAAACCAACTAAGACTAACATTAATAGAGCAATTAATGTATAGTTTAAATTAGGGAGAGGTACACTAGTATCTCTCCCCTTATTTAGTGACACTAAATGGAGACATGAGTAATGTTTAAGATACACCAACCTAAGATAGCAAGGTTCATGAGAAAGAACCCTGATGGCTTTAGCAAGGGATGTACCTTTACTCTCCTCTCTATTCAGAGACAGCTACATACTATAGGTAATCAGTTCCATCAAATAGATATTGATGGTGTCGAAGCAGCGTGTCTGAATGGTACGAAGAGGAGAACCTATAAAGAAATCATAGCAATGAAGGGGTATCTTTATGAGAAAGTATACTCAAAAGAAATATCTCTGGCAGAAAAATTACTGGAAGTCTCTGGCCTGTATGGTATAGGGATGGTGAAGGCTGGCTTTGTATTACAGCTTGCCTTGGGTAAAGTAGGGTGTCTGGATGTGCATAACCTAGCACGGTTTGGATTGTCAGCCTCAGTATTTAAGGTGAATGATAAGATGACTGAGGCTACAGCCCTGCGAAAAGCTAACTTCTATATTAAAACCTGTGAAGATTTAGGAGGGAGCGAGTACCTGTGGAATACATGGTGCAAGTATGTAGCTGATCTATACCCTAAGATATATAGGGATGCATGCCATGTATCTAAATTACATGTTGACTTTATAATTAAATGAGAGTATACTATAGCCAATAAGAAAGGAATAAACATGAAGAGTATTATCCACATTAATCAGCACGTTATTAAGAAGAACGCTAAAACTGGTGAACGTAATCCAGTTATCACCTGTAAAACATACAAGTCCAATGAGTATGGACATGATGTTATAGTATTAGGGCCATCTAAAATTAAGTACAGCCCTGATAAACCTTTGTCTTGTGGTGCAAAGGTATGGATTGAAACCCACTCAGAAGTTATTGTAATATAGTTTAGGAGAATAGCTATGGAAGATGTAATCAGCTTAACACCTCAACAAATCAAAGGTCTTGTGTATCATTTGAATGAGGGGTTATACCGACAATACGTACACGGTGACAATCAGGATCGTATTATCAGTGAGAAATTATTAAATGGATGTGTTAACTTTTATAACAGTCCTAATATTCCTAATGACTTTGAAGAGTAGGAGAATGTTATGAGTTTACCTTGGCAACTGGAAGCACAACGTGAAGCTATGTATGAAAAACATTTAGAAAAAATGCTGGCATTATATAATGATGTGGGCAGGGCTGAGTTAGAAGCCCAGATATTAACAGACAAAGAGATAGAGGAGATGGAGTAATGAAACAAATAGTTTTAGAGAAGTATATGTTTGAAGGACGATCTATTAACATGGTCTGGGAAGATTTACTAGACACATTAGGTGTGGATCAAGTGAGGATAAATCCACTGGAAGATCCTGATGATATGGAGTACCCCGATAGGGTAGAATTAACAGTAAACAAAACGAGGGTAATATAATGCTTAATGAAATATTTAAACTGATGATGGGACTTACCGTTATTGCTATGTTAATATTAGTTTTCCTATACTATGGAGGGTTCTATGACACACTATGACGTTACGATTAAGTGTCCTAACTGTGATGGTGAGGGACACTTTGTAGTAGATACAGACCTATCAAGTAGCAGACTATATGAATGTCAGGAATGTGATAGTAAGGGAACAACTTCCTTTGCAGAACTATCAGAGTTATATGAAAATACTGCTGATCTTTTGGAGGACTATCCAGATGCTACAAAGATTGAGAGGGTAGCATGAGTGATAAAAAAGCAACAGGTTTTGTACAAACAGGAGAACCTATCCCAGAATTAGATGAAGTCTTTGGGCATACTAAGAATAGTTTAAAGAAAATTCATATGCCAATCGATGATGCTTATATCATGGGAAAAATCCCCCAAGTAAAAGCCAAAGTAAATCTATGTATAGACAGAATAAAAACCCAGCGTTACTTGTGCGAGGAAAGTATAGCTGCCTTGGAGGAATTGAAAGAGGAGTTGACCAAGCTATGAATGAAACAGAAATCCTTAAAAGAAATATAAGAGAACTGCAAGAACAGTTGCAGAATAGTCACATCAGAATTAAAAAATTGAGGGCCAAGCTCATGAAGTATGAGAAGCTCCTCAATATGTTAAGGAAAAAACCATGACCGAAGAAGAAGAACTGCTTGAGTTTCAAAATAAATTGTGGGAACTTATCAGAGAGACATCGCCTCCCGATGAGAGTAAGTCTGATATATTAATGGTATCGGGTGCCTTGTTAAGTACGTGTCTTAAATTATATGTACAAACTATTGGTAAAGAAAGTACAATCGGTATGTTTAACGTAGCAATTGAGAGTGTTAAAAATACAGATGAGAAGAGGGTACTGCATTGACCTTGGAAGAACTACAAGCAGAGATGGATGAGCTACCCAGCCAGCACCCTGAGTTCCTGATAGGATGGCTGATGTCTCAGGTTGTCCACCTTATTAACAACCAACAGGATAAAGACAATGAACAAACGTAATCCATATTGGAAATGGTTAAGGACTTTAAAACATAAGATAGTTCTTGCCAAGAAAGGGAAGGGAAGTTATAATAGAAAAGTAAAACATCAAAAAGGAGAGCAACAATGGACATAAAGTTTCAAAGTAAAGAAGATGTATACAAATTCCTGCGTCATGGAGGTGATGCATGGGGTGCGCCTATCGTAGAAGATTACCTTGATAGGCACTACAGTCTAGAAGATAAGCTAGACACTGAGAAACTTAATGAGCATGTGGAAACAGAACTCAATTCTTTTCAAAAAGAATATGAAGAATTTCTTGATGATCGTTAAGTTATATGTTATAATATAATCTTAGGAGAAAAAGTATGGATAGTACAATACACTATGTTCAAGATGTGACCATAACTTCCAGAGAATTGGGAGAGGGTCTTGGTATGAGTACCCGTATAACAGTTAATAGCTGTTCTTTCGGAAAAGAAATCGAAGACGAAATAATTTTATTTAGTAATGATAAAATTATAACTAGTCTTAATGGGAAAGCAGTCTCTCATCAAGATCGTTAATACTATTTAACATTAACTTTAGGAGAAAGACTATGTTTGATCATAGCAAGATTGACTTTAGAGTAGAGAAGTTCCCACTTATTAATGAGTGGCAAGCAGGTGAAGACCTAGTTCCTTACACCAAAGCAGAGGAGATACCCTCAAGTATAGGTGTAGGTCTGAGACGTGTAGATACCAAGGAACCTATAGGTATAGTCTCTGATGAATACTTTCCTGTCCAGTATGCGGAGATCGTAGATGGGGTAGAACAAGCCTTGCAAAGGGCTGAGATAGACATGAGTGACGCTGACTTTACGACTAATGTCTATGATCGGGGAGCCAAACTGGAGTTACGAGCTAAGTTCCCTGCCCATACTATGACTATGAGAGAAGGTAAAGATAGTATTATACCTGAGTTTGTCTTCAGGACATCCCATAACAGGACATGGGCTAACAATGGTATGATGGGACTATGGAGATCTTTCTGTTATAATACCTTAGTGTCTGGTGACAAGCTGGCCTATGTCTATGGTAGGCATACCAAGAACTTTAATATCTCTGGGTTTGCCTCTAAGGTTAAGACGGCAGGTGAGTTTATCTCTGGCTCTGGTCTTGAAGAGATGCGTAACTGGTATGATACCCCATTAAAAAGGTATGAGGCTATCAATCTCTTCACCAAAACACTGGCACAACGTACTGATAATGTCAGTAAGAAGAAGGTAGCTAATAAGGTAATGCTATCTAACCTCATGAAGATCTTCGATGAAGAGAACCGTCACATACATGGACGAGGACACTACGAAACCTATGGTAAGAGAGAGGAAGGAACCCTCTGGACTGCATACAATGCGGCTACCTACTGGTCTTCGCATCCTCATAACATGAACAATAGAACTGGTTCCCCACATAATGTGAAGGTTAACAGAGAAGATAAGGTGAGGAAGATGCTGGCTTCTCCAGAATGGGAGGCGTTAGCAGCGTGAACTGCTGGCACTGCAAGACAGAGCTAATCTGGGGCGGTGATCATGACATAGAAGAAGAAGACTATGCAATGGTCACTAACCTCAGTTGCCCTACATGTGAGAGCATAGTATATGTTTATTATCCAAAGGAGAAAGGGGATGCCTAATTACAAAGTAAAAATGACAATCTATTATGAGTTTGAAGGAGTCGAGGCTGATAATGAAGAACATGCAAAAGAAGCAATCGTAGATGAAGACTGGGATAGACATATTAAAGATGTAATTTTTGATGTTGAAGAGGAGACAGAAGATGATTGACATAGAGGAAAGTTATTATACAATTACAAAAGTTACAGAAAGTTATGACTGTGATCAAGGTTCTTGTAAATTATATGAGTTTGAATATGGTGATAAAACTTTTCAAGTAGGCATATATGAAGGTGACAAAGTTA
>VTLG01006519.1_pt1 | contig 13505 bp, 23 predicted proteins | sample 4694571 | NCBI WGS metagenome assembly VTLG01 (sample SAMN12604809, study PRJNA352737) | marine metagenome | biome: ENVO:00000447; feature: ENVO:00000209|ENVO:00000569|ENVO:01000036; material: ENVO:00002151; isolation source: viral sequences binned using virsorter ...
TTTTAACTTAGGAGGAATCTAATTTACCATGCCTGACCAATTACAACTTAGAGGTGGTACAACCTCAGAACATAGTTCATTTACTGGTGCTGCTAGAGAAGTCACAGTAGATACTACAAAGAAAACACTTGTAGTACATGACGGATCACAGGCTGGTGGTACTCCTCTTATGAAAGAAAGTGGTGGAACTACTAACGCAACTATAAACAGTGTAAATATTGGTAAAGGTGCAAACTCTGTTGCTGGTAATACTGTTGTTGGAGAAACAGCTTTAGATGCTGCTGTTACTGGTGGAAATAATACTGCTATTGGTAATAGTGCATTAACAGCATTAACTTCTGGAACACAAAATACAGCAATTGGAAGTGCAAGTTCTGATGCAATTACAACAGGTTCATCAAATACTGCTGTAGGAAGGTTATCTTTATCTTCAAATATTAGTGGGAATCAAAACACAGCAATTGGAAAACAAGCTTTAGAAGATAATACTGGATCTAATAATACGGTAGTAGGAGATAGAGCAGGTTCTGAAAATACTTCTGGAACTCAAAACACATTCCTAGGAGCAGTCTCTGGTAAAGCAAACACGACTGCTTCCAATAACAGTGGTCTTGGCTTTAATTCTTTAGTATCTAACACAACTGGTGCTAACAACGTAGCAGTTGGTGCTTTTGCTTTAGACGCTAATACTACAGCAAGTAATAATACATCAGTAGGAACTAGCTCTTTAGGTGCTAATACTACAGGTGCAGATAACGTAGCTGTAGGTGCAAGTGCTTTAGCACAAAACACATCTGCATCTAATAACACTGGTATAGGAAGATTTGCCTTAGGAGCAAACACAACTGGAGCAAATAACGTAGCTTTAGGAGCTACTTCTCTTGATGCTAACACAACAGGAAATAACAATGTAGCAATAGGTCAAGATGCTTTAGGTAAAAATACTACAGCGAGTAGTAATGTAGCTGTAGGACAAGGTTCGTTGGCTGATAATACAACTGGTTCAGAAAATACAGCTCTTGGTCGTATTGCTTTAGGTGAAAATACAACTGGACTATATAACACAGCCGTTGGTGCTAATTCGTTAAATGCAAACACAACAGGTACAAGCAATACTGCTGTAGGTACAGATGCTGGTAAGACTCAAACAACTGCTAACGCTTGTACATGGATTGGTGTTGAAGCTGGTAGAGACAATACTGCAAGTGACAATATTGGTATAGGTTCTGGTTGTATGAGATTAAACACAAGCGGAACTAGAAACACTGCTGTTGGTACTGGAATTTATGGTTCTACTCATGGAGCTTTAAGTGCTAACACAACTGGTTCTAGAAATACTGCACTAGGAGTTTTAACACTCAGATCAAATACTACTGCAAGTAATAATACAGCTCTAGGTGCAGAAGCAATGGCAGATAATACAACTGGAACTCAGAACGTAGCAGTAGGAACTTTTACTTTAGATGCAAATACAACAGGAGGTTCTAACATAGCTGTAGGTCATAATGCTCTTTCTTCTAATACCACTGCAAGTAACAACACTGCTGTTGGTAGAGATGCTATGAGAGATACCTCTACTGGTACTCAAAATGCTGCTGTTGGTACTGCTGCTTTATTTACAAACAGCACTGGAAGTAACAACACTGCTCTTGGTTTTCAATCTTTAGCTCTAAGTACTACAGCAAGTAATAACACTGCTGTTGGCTTTGATGCTTTAAAAGCAAACACAACTGGAGCAAACAACACTGCTTTAGGAAGTGCAGCTTTAGATGCTAACACTACAGCCAGTGACAATACAGCCATTGGTCAAGGTGCTTTAGGAGCAAATACTACAGGCATACAAAACACTGCGTTGGGTAGAGGTGTTTTAAATGCCAATACTACCGCAGATAGTAACACTGGAGTAGGTTATTTTGCTTTAGTATCAAACACAACTGGAACTAGAAACACTGCAACAGGACCTTTAAGTTTAGATGCAAATACAACAGGAAGTGATAATACAGCAGATGGTCATGCTGCTTTAAGCAACAACACGACAGGGGGTAACAACACTGCAGTTGGAAGAGGTGCTTTAAATGCAAATACGACAGCAAATAATAATACGGCAGTGGGCTATTATGCTTTATTATCAAACACAACTGGAGTAAATAATGTTGGTGTTGGTCAAGGTGCTTTACAAGTCATTACAACAGCAGGTAATAACGTAGCTGTTGGTACTGCTGCTTTACAAAATACAACTTCTAATAATAACACTGGTGTAGGTTCTGCTGCTTTAAATGCTAATTCCAGTGGAGCAGATAATACTGCTGTTGGTTCTGTTGCTCTTGATGCTAATACTACAGGAAATAATAATAATGGTTTTGGTAGAGATAGTTTAGGTAAAAACACAACAGGTTCTAATAACTGTGCGTTTGGTAATTCAACCTTATCTAATAACACGACCGCAAATAATAATACAGCATTTGGTGCGGCTGCAATGTTAGCAAACACTACTGGAGCTCAAGGCACTGCTATGGGATCTTTAGCAGCAGATAGTATTACCACAGCAAATAATACTGCTGCTTTTGGTTACAATTCTCTTGGTTCGCTTACAACAGGAAATGCAAATACTGGGATTGGTGCGAGTGCTTTAGCAGCTTGTACAACGGGCGCACATAACACCGCTTTGGGTATTAATGCAATGTACCAGTTGACCACAGGAAGTGGTAATACTTCAATCGGTGTAGTTCAAGGTGGTGGTACAACCGCACCAGTATTTGATGTAACAACAGAGGATAATAGATTTGTATTAGGTCATACTGCTATAACTAATGCTTATATCAAAGTTGCTTTCACAGTTACTTCAGATGAAAGAGACAAAATTGATTTCCAATCAATACCACATGGCTTAGATTTTGTTAACAAACTTAAGCCAAAAAGTTTTTGGTTTAGAAAAGATAGAGAAAGTGATGAAAAAAATGGCGCACAAAGATATGGCTTTGTAGCTCAAGATATTCTTGCTTTAGAGGGTGAAAATCCAGTTATTATTGATACTGAACAAGAGGATCATTTAAAATATAAAGGTGAGCATTTAGTTCCAGTTTTAGTAAATGCAATACAAGAATTATCAGCAAAAGTCACAGCCCTCGAAGCAGGGTAAACTGTAAACAACTACTTTCTTAAAATCATGGAAGAATTAACCGCAGATGAAATTGCAGCAATCTTTACTGCTGCTGGCGATAGCGTTACTGTAATAGGTACTGCTAAAACATCAAATGAAACCGATGACGAATTTAAAGCTAAAATCAAGCGTAATGTAGAGCATCTTGAAATTATCAAGGGTTATAAAAAGCTTGATGAAACAACATCTATTTGGACATCAGAATCTTTTACAGCTATCGACAAAGCTATTGTTGATGGTAAAAAGCTTTACTAAATTATGACTAGAATAGAAGAACTACAACAAAGGCTACAACAACTTAGCCTTGAAAGAAATCAACTTTCTGTTTCTTATAACCAATTTACTGGTGCAATGGCAGAAGTAGAACGTCAAATTGCTGAAGAGCAAAAGAAACTTGAAGCACCTGTTGAGGAAGAAGCTAATGCCACTTAAAGGTAAGCAGTACAAAATTGATGCTGATGGTGATAAAAAAATCACTAAAAAAGATTTTTTGCTAATTGCTGCAAGAAGAAAAAAAATGAAAAAGAATGGAAATAAATCTGCCTGAGTTACCAGATACAGATTTTATTCTCGTTCCACCTAAAACAATTTTTTATCCACCTGTGGCGGAGATACCCTACCTAGACCCTTTACTTCTTCCAAGTCTGGAGCAGGTAGAGTCGGGTTTGGGAGGTCAGGAATCTTCTTCTGAAGAAGAAGCAACATCTTCAAAGGAGGAAGTGTCAGGAGCAAAACCAGAGATAATACCGACAAACCTGCCAGACCCCAAAGAAACTTTATCAAGTGAAGAAGCTATAGCTACCTTTACTATACCTTTCTATGGTGAAATGCCTATACCTGCACCAGAAGTCATAGCTTCTAGTGTAATAGCAGCAGGTACAGCTTCAGTTGCTAGTGTGGTTGGTGGTATTGCTATGCAGTCGGTATTAGCTTTTATCAAGAAAACATTTAAGAAAATCTTTACTAAAGTTCTTAAAAAAGAAGTCGCAAATGTGAAGGAAAAGATGGATAATAACAAAGGTAGCTAGAGTTCACATACCTGTACTATGTGGTGTCTAAACTAGCTACTTAAATTTTTCTGCGTTGGCTTTTACATAACTTCGTATATTGATTACATCATTACAAATATATGCGAACTTAGACTCAGGGTTTATCATGTAGCCTGATGCGTGAAGCTGACTACATTTCAAAACACGAACAAGCTGTTTATCATGCACTTGCTTGTCTAGTTCTTCTTTGGCTTGGTCTAGCTTTACTTTTGATAATTCATTACAGGTTTGATTATCTCCCAAAGGTATCATAAAAGATAATTGAACACCCCAACCTTCATTGATACTATATGTTTCTGCACCTTGAGCATCATTACCTGTATAAAAAGGAGTTACAGCCATAGTAGGCTGACTACATAAAACATTTCCGAACTGCTGCTTACCTGTCATTCCATTATTAATATTCATATTTTGATTAATAATACTAGAATTTCCAACAGCATTAGGTTGTGCTGTTACGTTTGTATCGCTTTCGGCTCTAACTAAATTACTGACTGAAGACAGACAAAGAAGTGATAACGCTAGTAGTCGTAATCGTATCATTCTGTGTAATTTGTTCTGTTAATGCACTAGCAGCCCTTGTAGTCGTGCTTAAGGTCCACTCAGCAGTACTATCTGTTGGAGTGAATACTGCATCTGTAGCTGCAATTCCTCCACTTGTGTCTGAAGTTACAGTTATATTTGTAGCTTCCCAAGTGTTTAAAGCTGACCCATATTTTTCTGTAACTATAGATCGAGTAATTGTCTGAGTAGTGTTTTCAGTTCTATTGCTAGAGCCAGTAGTCCATGAAGGTGTGCCATTTGCGTAGCAAGGAGCAACTAAAAATAAACCTAGTAAGAGTAGCTTTTTCATTTGATGCCTACTTTAGAGTTCTTATTATCTACTATAGTATCTTTTTTCTTTTTTATTTGAAACCCTAGTGACGCAGTACTAGCTGAAAAAATACTTGCAATAAATGTCGGGTCAAAATCTACAATTTTTTTGCCAGATGGCGGTTCATAGTATGAAAGAGATAATAACGTTGCCGACCACAAAAGTACGCAGACTTTGACAATGGTTTCAACTTTGCTTGGCTCTTGATCTTCCATGAAAAGTTAAGACTCTTGTTTAATACTAACAATGTAGCTATGTTTGGAAAGTAACACAATAGTTATTATGCTAAAAATCTTAAAACCAATACTACTAAAATTCTTTACTACTACTGCTGTAAAGAGATTAGTAGTTGATCTACTTAGAGCTATCTGCAAACAAACTACCAACACGTTAGATGATCGTGCTGTTGACCTATTAGAGCATCAACTGTTCCCTAAAATGAACTGATATGAACCACAAAGAATTTTTTAATGTTCTTATTGGTAATCCTCCACCCGAAGTAGAACTAGAAATAGAAATCAAATGCAGGGAGGTTAAAGAACTACCAGACTTTGTTATCAAAGACTATTGTTGTGATCTTGTAAAACACGTTAGGTTACAAGATATGCTGCTGATGTCTGCAATTATAAAAATCTCTGATACAGAAACAAAGAATTATCACCTTGAGAGAGAACTAAAACAATATAGAAAGCTACAAAAACAAGGATTCCTAGGTAAAGTTAGGTATGTATTATTTGGCAATACAACTAAAAAGTGATTATATTATTTAAAAACAAGACTAATCATGGATAAGAATTTTAAAATCCTAGAAAAGTTACATTTACTTCTTGCAAAAGAACTGACAGATAAGATTACGAGTGGAGAAGCAAAGGCAGGGGATTTAAACGTAGCTAGACAGTTTTTAAAAGATAATGGTATTGAATGTTTACCAGTAGAAAAGAACCCAATGCAAGAGCTTATGGAGAACTTACCAGACTTAGATGCTGTACCTTTAGCTGATTTATAATTGCAACCACTACCAAAAAAACTACAAGACTTTAGATATTTCTTAATCGTTACTTGGAGACATCTAAACTTACCAGATCCTACACCTGTTCAGTTAGACATAGCTGAATATCTACAATATGGTGCAAGACGTAAAATCATACAGGGATTTCGTGGGGTAGGTAAGAGTTGGATTACATCTACCTATGTAGTGTGGAGACTTCGTATGAATCCACAGTTAAAGTTTCTAGTTGTATCTGCCAGTAAAGATAGAGCCGACAACTTTACTACATTTACCATGCGTCTTATCAATGAGATGCCAATACTTGCTGATTTGATACCTAGAGACGACCAGAGAAACAGTAAGGTTAGTTTTGATGTAAAACCTGCACAGGCCGATCATGCTCCCTCATGCTCTTCTAGAGGGGTCTTAGGGCAGATGTCAGGAGCTAGAGCAGATGAAGTTATCGCTGATGACGTAGAAGTTCCTAACAACTCCTATACACAACCCATGAGAGACAAACTTAGTGAAGCTGTAAAAGAATTTGAAGCGATACTAAAACCAAATGGAAAGATTACCTTTCTTGGTACACCACAGGTAGAAAACTCTGTGTACCTAACTCTAGAAGAAAGAGGATATGAAACAAGAATATGGACAGCTAGATACCCAGAACTAAAAAACAACTATGGAGATAGACTTGCTCCTATTATCAACAGAAAGCTTACAGAAGGGCTTGTAAAGCCTAATGATCCTGTAGACCCTATAAGGTTCTCAGCACAGGATTTGATGGAACGTGAAGCTTCTTATGGTCGTTCTGGCTTCAATCTACAGTTTCAACTAGATACAACCCTTTCAGATCAAGATAGATACCCTTTAAAGATAAACGACCTAGTAATTGCTTCTGTAAATAAAGAATTTGCACCAGAAAAAATTATCTGGTCTAATAATCCCGAATATGTCATCACAGATTTGCAATGTGTAGGGTTCAATGGCGATAGATTCTATCGACCAGCCCAAGAATTTGGTGACTTCATAGAATATACAGGCTCAGTTATGTTCGTTGACCCTTCTGGAAAGGGTAAAGATCAGACCGCTATAAGCTGCGTTAAGATGCTTAATGGTAATTTATACGTCACAGAGTGTTTAGGACTCTCTGGGGGCTACTCAGATGCCGTTTTAGAAAAGATTAGTAAGATTGCTAGAGACAATAACATAAATCAAATACTTGTTGAACAAAACTTCGGTGGTGGTATGTTCGCTGAACTCCTCAAACCTTTCCTTATGAGGTTTCACCCATGCCAAGTTGAAGACGTTAGAAACAATAAGACTAAAGAATTGCGTATTATCGATACATTAGAACCTGTAATGAACTCTCACAGGCTCATAATAGACCGCAAAGTGATAGAAAAAGACTTTCGTTCTAACCCTCAAGAAACACCAGAAAGAAGATTAAAGCTTCAACTTGTCTATCAACTATCTCGTATCTCTCGTCACAGGGGTTCTCTCGTACATGATGACCTTGTTGACTCTCTAGCAGGTGCAGTTGCTTACTGGACAGAATACATGGCTCAAAATGAAGACCTAAACATATCCAAAAGAAAAGAAGAATTACTCTCTATTCACACAGATAATTGGAACTCTCTCTTCAACAACACCATTTCTCAAACTGCTATGGGTATGACTCCTCAACAAATAAGAAATAGCAACGTATCTAACGAAGGTTTTATAAAAGATTTCTATTAGGGACCACTATAGGAGAAAGAACAACTTTCTACTCACTAAGAACACACTAAGATTACACTAAGAATACCCTAAGGGGGAATCTTTAGCCTGCTGCTGCAAGATCCTTACCCAAAAAAATTAGGAGCAAAAATTTGAAGGGGTTATACGTATATAAGGATCGCAAAAGTCCCCATTCGACCAAAAAAAACTGCAAAAAAAAGAGATCTAAGCAGCAAAAGCCTTGATATAACTAGGATCTTATAATATATCTTATATTATTTGGGGTGATTCTGGGCTTATTTTTTATTATCTAGGTATATCTTTGAATATTATCGATAGAGGGGTATATGTTACAAAATGTTAAGTTGGATTTCATTAGTGATACTAAGGGATTACAGGGAATGTATAAATCAATCCTAACAAAACAGTAATATATATATTAATATTATTATTAAGCAGTTAAACCGACTGCACTATTTCAAGAATCACTATGGCACTTGCAACACCCAAACAACAAAAGGCATTTTATGAAACTGAATTTAATGTCAAATTAACTGGCTCTATGTTGATAGAACTATTATGGCATTCTCAACAGTTCAAAGAAAATCACCCAAGATATTGGGATTATAAAGATCCTGATTACTGTCAAGAATACTGTGATGAATTTATGGACATGAGAGCCAGATTAAGGGAACCTCACCAAAATTTCACTATTGATTAACGATTCCTTAAAGCCTACCTAGTAGGTTTTAAAGAGTCCTTAAGACTCTATTCAAACTAACCATTGAACCACAATGACTTTCACTTCAAAGAAACCAACAGTAAAAATTGAGGACGCTATTTTAGCTGACTTTATGGAGCTATTGGACAATCAGCAACTAGACAACGTATGGACTAAAGAATGGACTGCTTCAAAGTCTCAAGGGCATATTAACTTCTTAACAGGTCATGCCTACTCAGGAGCTAATCCTATAATCCTTGAGATGTATCAAACATTAAGAGGACAAGACTTACCTTTATGGGTGGGTTATGGACAGGCTAAGAAAGACTTGAATTGCATACCTAAGAAGGGCAGCAAGGCAGCCAAAATCTTAAGGCCTAATCCTATCAAGATTGACCTTAAAAATGAAGATGGCAGCCCTAAGTTAGACAAAGAAGGCAATCAAGAATTTATCATGAAGGTTACCTTTAAAGGTGCTAGTGTTTTTAATATCTCTGACTTAGTCGGATTAGATGACAAAGCACAAAGCAAGCTAGATAAAATTATTGATTCATTCAAAGCTGACTGTAAGAAGTCAGAGCGTCCATTAAGTGATAGATGCAAAGATGCTCATGACCGTCTAATGATCTTTTCTAAAGACCTTAAAAACGGATTAAAGCATTATGGGGACAAGGCATATTATCAAGATCAATTAGATCATGTAATTATGCCCGAAAGAGAATCATTCACTAATGATGAAGCTTATCTTTCTACACTTGCTCATGAGTTTGCTCATGCTACAGGTCATAAAGATAGACTTAATCGTAAGTGGTTAAATGAGTATAAGAAGTATCGACCTCAAGAAGAGATGACCGCAGAATTTGCAGCAGTCTTAATTTCTAATAGGTTACAGATTACTTGTAATACTCAAAACCATGCGGCTTACTTGTCTAGCTGGGCTAAAGCTATCAAAGATAGTAAATCACCAAGTCAGCAACTAATGAAAGTATTTTCAAATGCCGTCAAAGCTGCTGATCTTGTAATTGGTGAACAGTAAACAGACTCTTTCTTAGAGGGCCTTCGGGCCTTCTCTGAAGGACTCAAAACCTTCACTTGTAAACCTTACATTTAGAACCACAATGGAATCTAAGAAACAAGAAAAAACCTATCTAGCATTTATGCGTGTTGGTGGCGGTTCATCTTGGTATCAAGGTTCAATAGAACCAGAACACGCAGCACTTAAATGTGTAAAGCAAGCCAAGAAAGATTGGAGAACCATTTACAAATGGGAACCAGAAACAGAATGGCAAGTTGGTATTTATGACATGACTAACCACAAATATGGTTGGGCTGCTGACGTATTCGGAATATTCCCAAGACTTAAAAATGGGAATGTTTCTAGGAAACGTAAACTTAAATACCTTAAAACTGTAAAACTTTACTATTAAGTCCACTCAGAATCGCCTAGAAGGTGCTTGTTTCATCTTCTAGGTATCTTTATACCCTTACTTTTTTAACCACAATGGAATCTAAAGAAAACCAAATCAAAAAAGCTTTTGATAAAGCTATCAACAAAGATGCTATCAACAAATTAGATTTAAAAACTCTAAGAAAGTTAGATAAAATCTTATCTAAAATTAATTATTAAAACCAAAGTCAACCCTAATAAACTTACCTTTTGGCAGTTTGGGGGTTGACTTTTTTTATGTCTTAAATCATACTGTATTTAGTTATGTTTATCATAGCTATTAATCAACCAAAAAAAAGGAGAACCACATCATGATGTTTTCATGCTTACAAGGCTATGCCCTTACAACTTATGAGGAGTTAGTCAATGCACTAGGGGAACCTGACTATAAAAGACAGGGAACCTACAGCCAGCCAACACTAGAAGATGGAGATGGTAAAGTCTCTGTTGAATGGCATAAAGATAACTTTACTGTCTACGATTGGAAGCTAGACAAGACACCAAAAGGTCAACACTATTGGCATATAGGTGGTATGAATCCAACAGCCTTATCAAAGTTTGAACAGGCTACAGGTATCAAGACAGGAAGATGACTAGATCAAAAACTGCTACTCTTTGGGAGCTTGATTGTATCTTACATAGAGTTACAAAACTTACCGATAGGAATTTCACTATCTTTCCGCCCTCTGATTCAGAGGGCAATCTTTTATTAGATGAAACTATTGAGTACTACAAAAAAGAAATCATTAAAACTATTAACCAAATCAAAACGGAGGAACCACAATGAGAACTTTGTACGAACCAAACTTAATGACCAGAAAACAAAAAATTTTATGGTGCATTAATGAAATTATTTATCTTATGTTTCATAAAAAATGAATTTTATGGAAGAGATCAACAAAGAAACTCAGGCCATGCTGAAACAAATCAGCATACGAAAAGCTGAGAAGAAAGCTAACGCAAACAAGCGTATAGCTGAACTAAAAAAACTTATTAAATTTTGGGAGCAAGACTTATGAAGTTTACTATTAAAACTCAATGCCTTACTACTAGATACTATGAAGTAGAAGCTAAAACTAAACAAAAAGCTGAAGATTTTTATTGGGAAAACTTTGGTAATCTTGATGAACTTAAGGATTATACAAGAGAAGATCAAGATGAAATCGTATCTATTACAAAGGAGACTAAAGATTGAAGTGTACTAAATGCGGTAGCCTAGACAATCAAGTAAATAATACTCGAACTAGGCTATCCACTAGAGGTCACAACATAGACACAAAAGAAAGTTCGATTCCTTTTATTTGGAGGAGTCGGACTTGTCTTGTTTGTGGGAATAAATATTCTACCTATGAAATCCGTACTCAAGACTACGGAATAGAGGGCTTCAAACAAATGATTGAAGACCTTACCAACAACTAATAAACTTACCTATTGGAACCACCATGAAAACTAAAATGCCAACACTTTCTGAAGCAACTAGAGTTGTATATAAAAGAAGAAAGAACGGAACTAAATCTGCTACTAATTTCTTGATAGGAATGAAGCATAACATCAAAGCACTTGGAGACCTACCAGTAAATAAAATTACTAGGCCTATGGTTAACAAGATGATGGATATTCTTAAGCAAGAACACAAGAATAGTAATGCAGTAGTCAATCAAAAGATGGGCTACCTGAGAGTCGTATTACAAGAGATGGAAGAAGACGGATTCATTGAGATGATTAAGATGCCAAAACCTAGACCAACAAAGAATACTAAAGTCCATTATCTAACTAAAGATATGGAAGATGATCTCTTGGCTTGGTTGCTTGACCATGATGAAAAAGCTTTTCATATAGTGCAAGCTTTAATTGATCTAGGTTGCAGGGTAAATGAGTTATTAAATTTAGAAGAAAGATTTGTTGATATGCCTAACAATCAAATCAACTTTAACGATAGAAAGAATGATAAAGCTGTAGCTGTACCCATGACTCAAAGAGTTATTCTAATTATGAATACTTATTGTTGGGGTAAGAAACCAACAGATAAATTATTTGATGTTGATTACTCTTGGCTCAATGGTATCTGGCAGAAGGCTAGGAAGGACTTAGGCTATGCCGATAAGAAGTTTTATACTATCCACCTATGCCGACATACCTGTGCATCAAGGCTAGTACAAAGAGGAGTACCGATACTACTGGTAAAGGATTGGCTAGGGCATGAGGACATAGAGAACACCATGATCTATGCACACTTAGCACCAAAGGCTTTGCACTCTGTAGTGGAGGTGTTGAACTGATGGAAATAACTACAACAGGAAACAATCAAATAACAATCTATCCAAGTTATGTTTTGAGTGTAAATTCACAAGATTGGAAACATTATATTTTTAAAGAAGAATATGAAAGACGGGAAAAAATATGGAAAAAAATAAGGAGGTATTGAATGATTAAAGAATCTGATTTGTATTTACTACACAAAAATGATAAAGGGGAGTGGGGTATGTGGAGAGAATATTACAAAAAAGGCACAGCAATTTATTGGCAAGCAGCAAGTGAAGAACAATTATATTATTTAGAAAATACTAATACTACAAAAAGACGATTACAAAAATATATATATGAACAATACAAAATATTTAAACAAATGACACCAGAACCAATGTTTTTCTTTCCATGATTGAGCCTAGTAAAAAACAGTTAGAACTTGAAGCTAGTATCTCAAGCATCTCAGCCTATAACAAGATCAGTAAACAAAACAAAAACATAGAGAAAGGCAGGGAGTCCGAGAACTATTATGCTCGCAACATTATAGAGTCAGGACTACAGAAGTTAAGCAAAGCAATACAAGATCATATAGATAAAAGTCTTAGCGGTAAGGTAGGAGTCAAAGCTGTCTCTGCTTTGTTTCTTTCTCAGTTCCCAGACGTAGATGTAGTTGCCTTTATTGCTTTCAAAGTATTACTGGATAATGCTTCACAGTTAAAGACAACTGTATCTACTGCACTCAAGATAGGGCAGATGCTAGAAGACGAACTTAGGTTTACTAAGTTTGAAGAGCTAGACCCTAAACATTTTAAGAACATAAAGAAACATACCAGAGATACCAAGAACGAAGGCTACAAAAGAAACCTTATGGTCTATCACATGAACAGTAAAGGACATGAGTTTAAGACTTGGACAAGGGGTAATAAACTTAAGGTTGGGCTGAAGTTGATCGAGTTGATAATGATAAAAATTAATATGGTCAACCTTGTAAACAAGAAGGTAGGCAAAGCAACTACAAGTTATGTTGTCTTTACTGATAGGTTTATGAAGTATATAAGACAGGGTAGATCGAATAGGATTGCTGCCTTTCCTATCTACCTACCTTGTCTTGATGTACCAAGAGAGTGGACTTCAATAGATAGTGGTGGTTACTTTACAGACAGACTAAAAACAAAAGCAATCAAGAGTTCTAATCAAGACTACCTAAACACACTACGAGGAGAAGACTTAACAACAAGTCTGAAAGCGTTAACTCTGGCGAGTCAGACAGCTTGGGGTGTAAATCAGTTTGTACTAGAAA
>VTLG01011813.1_pt1 | contig 13503 bp, 24 predicted proteins | sample 4694571 | NCBI WGS metagenome assembly VTLG01 (sample SAMN12604809, study PRJNA352737) | marine metagenome | biome: ENVO:00000447; feature: ENVO:00000209|ENVO:00000569|ENVO:01000036; material: ENVO:00002151; isolation source: viral sequences binned using virsorter ...
CAATTAAAAATTCTGGTTATCATTCTTACTTTGGATTATCAGCAACTGCACTTGCTAATGAAGATGAGTTTGAGGTTCAACAAGATGCTACAAAGGCACAAATCAAGAGGGCTTTTGTAAAGAGTCTTAAGACTAAAAAAATGAATAAGAAAATACTTGGCGAATTTATAGAATTAGTGGTATAATAAAACTATGAATATTTTTGTAACCGATCCATCACCAACTGTATCTGCTCAATGCTTACCTGATAAGCATATAGTCAAGATGCCATTAGAAACATGTCAGATGCTGGCTATTGTTTGCTCTGACAAATGGGGACATGGGTATGGTGTACTTCATAAAGCAGATGGTACACCATACAAAACAGAGAAGGGTGCTTTTCGCAATCACCCTTGTACTGTATGGGCAAATGAGTCTATCATAAATGCGTGGTGGTTAGTTGCTCATGGCATGGCATTATGTGATGAATATACTCATCGCTATGGAAAAGTTCATAGTTGTGAAAAAACTATACTAGAAGCAGGTAGTATGATACCATTTACTATGGATAGGCCAACATCGTTTGTCCGTGCAATGCCTGATGTACTTAAAAATCCATTCATGAGTACTTTTACTGCTTACAAGGAATATATTAGGAGCAAACCTTGGGTTTCATCTAATTACCTTCGTGACCCTTCCAGAAAACCTTGGTGGGTCCAATAATTAAAGTGTCTACTGGGGGTACTACACCCCCTTTTTTATTGCTATACTATGTTCATAAATAAATTATTAAATCATGGCTTTCGAATTAAAAATGACTGAACAACAAGCAATTGATGGACTCAGAAGCACCTTTGGAAATGAGTTCGTTGCTGCTGATGTTCGTGGTTTCTGTAGAGCAAATGACATTGGATATTCAACTGTTACTAAGAAAATACAAAAGTTTAAAGTTGGTAAAGGTAAGTGGAATCTTGAAGTTACTACTAAGGTAGTAGAAGATATTGAAAAATCATTTAAAGCACCTGCAGTTGAACCAACGGTAGAACAAAATTTAATTCCTGAAAAAGATGACACATTTGTTAAATTTGGCCCATTCACAGACCTTAAGAAAATTATACAAAGTGGGATTTTTTATCCTACTTTTATCACTGGTCTATCAGGGAATGGTAAGACCTTCTCTGTAGAGCAAGCATGTGCTCAACTAGGTAGAGAACTTATTCGTGTAAACATTACTATTGAAACAGATGAAGATGATCTTATTGGCGGTTTCCGTCTTGTTGATGGTGCCACAGTCTGGCATGACGGACCAGTTATTCAAGCTCTCAACAGAGGAGCTGTCTTGCTCCTTGACGAAATCGACCTTGCCTCAAACAAAATCCTCTGTCTCCAGTCCATCCTTGAGGGTAAAGGAGTTTTCCTTAAGAAAATTGGAAAATTCATCCAACCAGCAGCAGGATTCAACATCATCGCAACAGCAAATACTAAGGGTAAAGGTTCAGACGATGGAAGATTTATTGGAACTAATGTGCTTAACGAAGCCTTCCTTGAGCGATTCCCAGTAACATTTGAACAGGATTATCCATCACCTTCAGTAGAGTCTAGGATCTTAGGTGGAGTTGCTGCTCAGTTGGGTGTGACTGATATTGAGTTCTGTAAGAGACTGGTAGATTGGGCAGACATCATTCGTAAAACATTCTACGATGGTGGTGTGGAAGAAATCATCAGTACCCGTCGTTTGGTTCACATTGTCCGTGCCTTTAGTATCTTTAATGATAAGATGAAGGCAATTCAAGTATGTGTCAATAGATTTGATGATGAGACTAAGCAATCCTTTATTGAATTGTATGATAAAGTAGATGCTGATTTTGAACTTGACTCTAAGGAGATAAACTGATATAATGGTTAATGCATGGAGTTTATTAGCTGAGGAGTTAGAGAAAATGTCAGATTTGCGTAGTAAGTATCATGAGGATGAAATCCTTAAGGATATAAAAGATTATGTATCAGGTACTTATAATGGACATTACACAGGTACTAAACATGAGTACCGTAATGTCCAAACGATAGACTTGATGGCATCTAGGGATCTTGCATCTGATTTTTGTCAAGCAAACATACTCAAGTATGGAAGTCGTTATGGAAGTAAGGATGGAAGGAATAAGAAGGACTTGATGAAAGTCATACATTATGCTATGCTACTCTTACATTTTGATGAGCACTACGGTAAACCAAAATTTACCAGTGGTAATATTGATCACACCATGCCTTAATGATGAAACTGAGACCTACAACAATGAATTTATCTGACCAGACTCTCACAATTTTAAAAAACTTTGCTGGAATTAATAATTCTATTCTAGTAAAACAAGGGAATAATCTTCGCACAATTTCAGTTGCCAAGAATATTCTTGCCGAAGCTAGAATTGATGAAGAATTTTCTCGTGATTTTGCTATCTATGATTTAAACCAATTCTTAAATGGACTTGGGTTGCATCAGGATCCTGAATTGGATTTTAAAGAAGACTCATATCTTACTATTCGTGAGGGTAAAAGAAGAGTTAAATATTTCTTTGCAGATCCTGCAGTAATAATTTCTCCACCTGAGAAAGAAATTACTCTTCCTTCAGAAGATGTTCGTTTTAAACTTGAGAGTACATGTTTAGAAAAACTATTGAAGGCTGCAGCAGTATATCAACTTCCTGATCTATCAGCAATTGGTGAAGCAGGTGTTATTAAACTTGTTGCTCGTGATAAGAAGAATGATACTTCTAATGAGTTTGCCATTGTGGTTGGTGAGACTGATAAGGAGTTTGTATTCAACTTTAAAGTGGAGAATATTAAAATTATTCCTGGTGCTTATAATGTAGCTGTATCCAGTAAACTTTTATCAGAATTTACTAATGAGAGTTTGGATCTTAAATATTACATAGCACTTGAACCTGATTCTACTTTTGAGTAATGAGACTAACACAAGAAGTAATTGATAAAATTCAATTAGCAATGACTCACACCAAAATGAACGGTGAAACCAACTGGAAAGATGGTGATGAGATTGATGTGTGTCTTGGTGGTACATTTGCAGGTGATAAATTTATTAGTATAATAAACAGAACCCGTAGTAATACAACTAAAAGATAAATTATGTGGTATGTTATAGGATGGACGATAGTTACAATGTGGTTACTGTCTAAATTTGGTGTCTTTAAAAAGAAATGAGTGATTTTATATGGGTTGAAAAATACAGACCCAAAACAATTGAAGAATGTATTCTTCCTGATAACATTAAGAAAACCTTTAAGGAATTTCTAAATAAAGGAGAAATACCTAATATGCTTCTTGCTGGTCCTCCTGGAATTGGAAAGACTACTGTTGCAAAAGCATTGTGCAATGAACTGGGAGTAGACTTTTATGTCATCAACGGATCCGATGAGGGAAGATTCCTCGATACAGTCAGAAACAATGCAAAAAACTTTGCATCAACTGTATCTCTCACATCGGAGGCGAAGCACAAGGTCATCATTATTGATGAAGCAGACAACACAGGCAATGATGTACAACTCTTACTCAGAGCATTCATCGAAGAATTTGCAGGGAACTGTAGATTCATTTTCACTTGCAACTACAAGAATAAAATCCTTGAACCCCTCCACTCCAGATGTGCTGTGGTTGACTTTTCTATTAGAGGAAAAGAGAAGCAACAGATCGCTGCTAATTTCTTCCAAAGGCTCAATTTTATCTTGGAGCAAGAAAGGATTGAAACTGATAAGAAAGTATTAGTAGAATTAGTTAATAAGCATTTTCCAGATTGGAGAAGAGTATTAAATGAGTGTCAGAGATACTCAGTTAGTGGTAAGATAGATAGTGGAATATTAGCAGCCTTTTCGGATATAGCAGTCAATGATCTCATTAAAAACCTTAAAGCAAAAAACTTTCCTGAAGTTCGTAAGTGGGTCAACAGTAATATGGACAACGATACTTCTGTCTTATTCCGTAGGATTTATGATAGTCTTTACGAATGTCTGGTTCCGAATACTATACCTGCTGCTGTTCTTGTTATTGCTAAGTATCAATATCAAATGGCATTCGTCGCTGATCAGGAAATAAACATGTTAGCTTGTCTGACTGAAATTATGGTGGAGTGTGAGTTTAAATGAAGAAAATTTGTGCTATAATAAAGAAATGGTTAGACCTAGATCATCCTACACCTTGGGAAAAAAATGAGAACACAAAATAAAGAGAACTATTACTATTTCTTTTGGATAGTAGCAATGGTTGCTTTTATAGTACCACAAGTAGTTACTGCATTTGCATATCATAGAATTGCTGATTATTTAAATAACCAACCCGTAAAAGTTCAAGTATTACCATGATTACTAAAGAAAAACAAAAAGCACAAGTGAAATCTAAATTCTATTACATTTTTTGGGGTCTTGCTACTGCATCAGTATTTGTAGGACAGATGTATGTTGGATCTGGATATCGTCAGATGTCAAGATCTTTTAATCGTATCATGGATGCGATAGTTGTTGAAATTGAAGGTTCTATGGAGAATCCAAGGAGGTTTTACTAATGAAACAAACAGAAAACTTAGAGCAACTTTTAACTAGATTTACTAAAAGGATAGATCAAGTTACTAAGAAGAAAGAAGGATTAGATCCATCCTTTGATGAATGGTTAAAGGTCGATTCACAACTTCATTATCTTCGTGGTTGTAAAGAGACTGTAGAATATCTTATGACAGGTAAGTTACCTAATGATGGTAACCATGATGGAATGAAGAATCATAAACCAAGACATGGTGGAGATTTGGATGCTCTATGAGGCCAGAAACTAGAACGGCAATGGAGATGTTGTTCTGTGCAAAATGGAATGTTCCACAGGCAGCAAAACATTGCAATCTAACACGCAAAGAAATGATGATTACTTTTAATGAGTATTGTGCTTTGCATGGGCCAACCTATCTTAAATTTGACAATGCAATTCAATTGAGTCTTAATTATGATAATTCCTGAAGCCGATGCTGAATGGGCTGCCGATGAATTTATTGACTATTTTGAAAACTTTACTTCTATTGAGGATTATCTTCGATATGTAAAAAGAGAAATAGTTGCTGAAGAGAATCCTTTAACCTCATTAAAGGATGAATTTTTTAATGAGGATATTCATCCTAATGAGATGGAGTTTGATATTAAGTTTATTGGCAAACGATTTCAAAGGTCACTTCCACAGGAACATTATGTAAACCTTTTACAAGCAGTTTCATCACATAACAATGAAAGTAATATACCAGGTAGAGAACTTCGTTGGATGGTCTATGAGAAGAGGTCTCAGCAGGTACTGGGATTTATTCGTTTTGGGTCTCCTACTATTAACTCTAAACCTAGAAATCTTTGGTTAGGTCATCAACCTAATCTTTCTATATTCAATCAACATGCAGTAATGGGATTTGTAATAGTTCCATCACAACCTTTTGGATATAACTATTTGGGTGGAAAACTTCTAGCACTTTTATGTGTTTCTCATTTTGCTAGAGAGACTCTTAATGAAGTGTTTGAGAAGGATATTGGTTTATTTGAGACTACATCCTTGTATGGTTCTACCACATCAGCATCGCAGTATGACGGTCTTAAACCGTTTATGAGGTATAAAGGTCTAACAGAAAGTAAGTTCCTTCCCCTGCTTCATGCAGATGTGTTTCACAAACTCCATGATCACTTTACCAAACTGAATAATAATCAACCTCTCACAGAGAACAGAGCATCTTCTAAGAAGATGAAGAGACAGACTAAGATGATTGCTTGGACTAAAAACTCTCTTAAGGAGTATGGTAGAATGGAGAAGTTAGAGAAGTTTAATGCTGTCATAGATATGGCTTTCGGACTCACTCAGAAGAAGAGATTTTATATTTCTGATTATGGATATGCTAACATTCGTGAAGTGTTACTTGGAGAAGAAGATAAATTAAGGAAAGGTCAGAACTGGGACAAGTTTCATTTAGAGAATATTATTTCTTGGTGGAAGCGTAAAGCAACCAAAAGATATGATAAACTTAAACAAGAAAATAGATTCAGAGATAAAGTCGAACTCTGGACTGAAGACAACAACATCCAAATTATCCGATGAGCGAAGAACATGTAAATGACCTCTATGAGGATATGGAGAGACTGAATGCACTCTATGAGGAAATGATGTGGCCTCATGATGTGGAACTTGAGTTCTCTGCTGATTATGAAAATAATCGTATCATTATCTCATTAAAAGATGAGAAAGCAAAACGACCTGCATTATGACTGAAGAAGAACTAGAACAACAGCGTTGTATTGATGATGATTATAATGTAATTAATCATTACTATAGGGCTAAAAGATTGCATCCCAATATACCTTTTTATCTACAAGATCAAAATGGAGAAACCTATGAATTTAAATGGGATTTAATCTATCAATATATTGCTAAATTAACACAAGATTGAGGTTTTATTATGTCTGGAGATAATATGCACGGCAAACAACCAGAAATTCGTTATAGTGTAGAAGTACATCACCATGAGGAATGGGAAAAAATGACATTAAAAGAAAAAATGGTAATAATGTCAAAGGCTATTGATAAATGGGAGTCTGAATATCTTATATCAAATAGAAATAAATTAACAAAGCAACAGATAGAGTTACTTGATGGTAGAGATATAAAATCTCATGAAGGTATGATATATGGTCAAATGTATAATGATTGGAAAAAGGTAAAAGGTTTTGATACAGGTTATTGATAATTTTTTTACACCTGATATTCATAAAAAAATATTTGAATTGATGTTGAGACCTCAGTGGTCTTTTACTGGAGGAAATAATTTTTCTCCATTTTGGCATATGAATGGCCTTGAGAATGAAGATTATTTTAGTGATTATCTCTTTAATATAATTAAAAATAAATTAGATTTGAATGTTAAAATTAGAAGAATATATGCCAATGGTCAAACTGCAGGACAAAATGGAAATCCTCATCCAGATGTTATAGATTCTGATAATGATATAACTTTTATATATTATCCAAATCAAGTATGGAAGTATGCTTGGGGTGGAAATTTGGTATTTTTTGAAGACAATGGAAATGGTATTGAGTATGAGTCGATAAGGAGAAAATATATTACGGATGATTCTTCTACTTCTATTAAAATTAAGCAAGTGGTTACTTATATGCCAAATCGTGCTATAATATTTCCTGCTAATATATGGCATCAGGCATTGGAACCTAATAGATCTTTTAATGGATTGAGAGTTTCTTTGGCATATAAATTAGAATTATTATGACTGAATTAAAATTATGAATATCTTTGGAGAAGAGCACACATCTTTGTGGGCAATAGAAAGCGGAAAAAAGTTAGATAAATCTACAATAGCAATGATAGTTCCTGAAGGGACAGATGGTGCTTCTGAATTTAAACCTATGAGTCACAAGCAGAAGTTGCATGATGATGTGGGGTATTATGTATCTCGTGATGGTAGAATTCTTTCTATTTCAAAGAGACATAAAAATCGTAAACCAGTAATAATGTCACCTAAAAGATCCCAATCTATTGATAAATGGACTTCTAATAATGGAAATTATATGAAACCACCAGCTGTTAATTTATCAATTCCAGTAGGGTATTATGAGGATTATGAATACACTCCGTCTACCAGTGGTGGTGGGTATGTCAGTAAGAATATTACCAAACCAAATGTGAGGTTTCATAGAGTTGCAATTGAAACTTGGAAACCATTTGAAGAGTGGTGTCATGAAGCAGATCCTCCAATAGATTTAGAAGTTTGGAAAGATGCTCATCCTCAATTAAAGAAATGGATATTAGAATGTTATTATGTAGATCATATGGATGATGATACATCTAATGCCTGTGTAGACAATCTTAGATATTGTACTCCACCACGAAATTCAAATTATAGAAAAGGAAAATCTGGAGGGCCAAAATGACTGAATTGAAAGACTGGTTGAATTCAATCAACCAAAATAAAAAGAATTTGATTGATGAAGATCCTTCATTAGAAAAGGAATATTCACCATATATTGTGAATCGTATTTACTCTGGTCATCTTGATTCTATAATGTTTTCAAATGAGATGAATAGGTATCATTTCCTACCAAAAAAACTTCAATATGATTTTTTTCTAAATACACTCAGACCTAAGAAGAGATTCTCTCCTTGGTTACGTAAAGATGAAATCAAAGACCTTGAATTGGTGAAACGTTATTATGGTTATAGTAACGAAAAGGCAAAACAAGCTCTGCGAATCCTAACAAAAGAACAAATTAATTTTATAAGATCTAAGTTTGAAACTGGAGGAAAACAATGAGTGTGGTTCAAGAGCCTGAAGTTAAGTGGGCACCCGAACAGATGGTGGAGGTAACCCTTAATGAACCTGATGATTTTTTAAAAGTCCGTGAGACTTTAACAAGAATTGGTGTAGCATCAAGAAAAGAAAAGAAGATATATCAATCTTGTCATATACTGCATAAGCAGGGAAGATATTTTCTTGTTCATTTCAAGGAACTATTTGCTCTTGATGGTAAACATGCTAACCTTACTTCTAATGATGTTCAGCGTAGGAATCGTATTGCTCAACTTCTTGCTGATTGGGGATTGGTTGATATTGTAGATACGTCTAAAATTCAAGATATTGCACCTTTAAATCAAATTAAAGTGTTGGCATATAGAGACAAAGGTGATTGGATACTTGAGACAAAATATAATATAGGTAGTAAGAAAAAGAAACCTGAAGAATGAATGGTCGTTTAGACAAAGTGGAAATGGTGGCCAAAGTCACAAGGATAAAAAATGGGGTTGATAGTAAGGCATGGTATCCAGAGTGGGATGCCCGTCAAAGAGGTTCGGCATCCCGTATACTTACTAATGTGTTGGAAGTATTAGATGAATATTGGATGTAGTAACCGAACTGGTTTAAATGGTATGTGTGTTTAAATAGTAATGTCGCCGTAAGGGACAACAATTTACACTCGCTTATTTAAGGAGAACCATGAACGCACTACAACGCTATCACTCAGCTAACCTTCCAGAATTAATGGAAAGGATTCAGAAGAATGGAATAGGAATGGATGATTACCTAGACCGATTCTTTAATATCGACTTCCCACAATCAAATTATCCACCATACAACTTGATACAGTTAAATAATCATGAATCAAAATTGGAGATCGCACTTGCGGGGTTTAAGAAAGATGAGCTTAAAGTCTTCACGGAGTTTGGACAGTTATATGTTGAAGGCAGAAAAGAAGAATCGGAAGTTGATGGAACGTTTGTCCACAAAGGATTGGCCCAACGAAGTTTTAAACGAGTTTGGACGGTCTCAGACGATACGGAGATTGGATCCGTCGAGTTTACAGATGGACTCCTCACCGTGGAGTTGAAGAAGATAGTTCCAGAACATCATGCTCGGAAAGAGTATCTATAAATAAAATTGGTTCGAGATGGATCAAATGGGTTCCTTGACGGAACCCTTTTTTATTGGTATAATAATGGAGAACGAATAAAAAAATGTCAATTAAACTTGCCCTTTTAAAATCAGGTGAAACTATAATTTCAGATATGAAAGAACTCATATCTGATGATAAAGTATGTGGATATCTTTTTAAAGATCCTCATGTTGTTGATTATAGAACTCAATTTCTTACTGAGGAAAGAGATACTACTAAAAATGATTTGCAAGTTAGTTTTACACCATGGATTATTTTTTCTAAAGATGATAGAATGCCAGTTCCAAAAGATTGGATTGTCACTGTTGTAGAACCAATCACATCTATTACAGAATTATACGAGAGTAAAGTAAATGAGCAAAATAGTCAAACTTATAGTTCTGACGAGCAAAGAAATCTTAGTGAGTGAGATTGAAGAAGTTGGTGCAGAGGTTGGAGAACCTGATTGTAAGTTAATCCATCCAGTAATATTAAAAACTACTGAAGAAAAACTTACTATTGAAGAAGGTAAGGTTCTTCTTTCACCATGGTTACAAAGTTTTACACCAGACACTACATTTATGCTAAGTTCTGATAAGATAATTACACTTGCAGAACCTGCAGAAAACATTCTTGAAAAATACGAAGCTCTTATTAAAAAGAAATGAGATTCTACACTAATGTCCAGATGGTTGGAGACAACTTCTTGGTTCGTGGTTATGAAAATGGAAGACATTTTGCCACCAGAGAGAAGTTTTATCCAACCCTTTTTGTCTCTTCTAATAAGAAGAGTAAGTACAAGACTCTGGAGGGTGAGTATGTCGAACCTGTCGAACCTGGTACTGTTCGTGAGAGTAGAGACTTTATAAAGAGGTATGATGGTGTTGAGGGGTTTAAGGTTTTTGGTAATGAGAGATTCATATACCAATATATTTCTGAGAAATATCCAGAAGAAGAGATAAAGTTTGATACCAGTAAAATTAAGATAACCACAATTGATATTGAGGTGGCATCAGAGAATGGATTCCCTGATGTAGAATCCGCAGCAGAAGAAATATTACTCATCACTCTACAGGATTATAATACAAAACAGATTCGTACATGGGGTTTAGGGCCTTTTAATAATAAGCAGGAGAATGTTATCTACAAGGGTTTTAGAACTGAGTATGAACTTCTAACTGCCTTTATTAATTGGTGGATGATTGAGAATAATACACCAGAGGTTGTGACTGGATGGAATAGTGAACTTTATGACATTCCATATCTTTGTCGTCGCTTGGAGAGGATTCTAGGTGAGAAACTGATGCGTCGTATGTCACCATGGGGATTGGTGACCGAAAGAGAGATTCATATTATGGGTCGTAAGAATATTGCTTATGATATTGGTGGGGTGACTCAATTGGATTATCTCAATCTTTATAAGAAGTTTACCTATAAGGCACAGGAATCATATCGATTGGATTATATTGCCAGTGTAGAACTTGGACAGAAGAAGTTAGATCATAGTGAATTCGACACATTTAAAGATTTCTATACAAAAGGGTGGCAAAAATTTGTAGAGTATAATATAATTGACGTTGAACTTGTTGACCGTATGGAAGACAAGATGAAACTCATCGAACTTGCCATAGTTATGGCATATGATGCAAAAGCAAATTATGCTGATGTGTTCTCTCAGGTTCGTATGTGGGATACGATAATTTATAATTATTTAAAGAAGAGGAATATAGTTATTCCACCAAAAGAAAGATCCGATAAGGACGCAAAATACGCAGGAGCATATGTTAAGGAACCGATTCCAGGAAAGTATGATTGGGTGGTCTCTTTTGACCTTAATAGCCTGTACCCTCATCTTATTATGCAATACAATATCTCACCAGAGACCATCAGGGAGACTAGACATCCCAGTGCGAGCGTTGAGGGGCTCTTAAATCAGGAGATAAAGATTGATGGAGATTATGCAGTTTGTGCGAATGGAGCACAATATAGGAAGGATGTGCGTGGGTTTTTGCCTGAACTCATGGAGAAGATTTATAAGGACAGAACGATATACAAGAGGAAGATGCTTGATGCAAAACAGCAGTATGAAAAGACAAAAACAAAGACTCTTGAAAAGGAGATTGCTAGATGTAATAATATTCAGATGGCCAGGAAGATTCAACTTAATAGTGCTTATGGTGCTATTGGCAATCAGTATTTTCGATACTACAAACTGGCTAACGCTGAAGCAATTACCTTAAGTGGGCAGGTATCTATCCGTTGGATAGAGAATAAGATGAATGCTCATATCAATAAAATTTTAAAAACTGACGGAGAAGATTATGTTATTGCTTCAGATACTGATTCCATTTATCTCAATTTGGGCCCTCTGGTCGAAGCTGTATACAAGGGCAGAGAGAAAACTAATGAGGGCGTTGTTCGGTTCCTTAACAAGATCTGTGAAATGGAATTTGAACCTTTTATTGAGAGTTCTTATGAAGCGTTGGCCAAATATGTAAGTGCTTATGATAATAAGATGGTCATGAAAAGGGAGAACATTGCCGATAGAGGTATATGGACTGCCAAGAAAAGATACATCTTAAATGTATGGGATAGTGAGGGTGTTCGATATGAAGAACCCAAACTTAAGATGATGGGTATTGAGGCAGTTAAATCTTCTACACCTGCACCTTGTCGAACAATGATTAAGGATGCACTTAAGTTGATGATGAATGCTACTGAGGATGATGTAATTGATTTTATTGATAAGTGTCGTAAGGAATTCAAGACACTTCCACCAGAAGATATAGCATTCCCCAGAACTGCATCTGATGTTCGTAAGTATCAGGCATCTTCTACGATATATGCAAAAGGAACTCCTATACATATACGGGGTGCATTATTATTCAACCATTATGTTAAACAAAAAAAGTTGACTAATAAATATTCACTCATCGGTAATGGAGAAAAGGTCAAGTTTCTCTATCTTAAAAAACCGAATATCATACAGGAGAATGTGTTATCCTTTATTCAGGATTTTCCTCATGAACTTGGTCTTGACAAATACATCGACTATGACCTACAATTTGAGAAGAGTTTTGTGGAACCCCTTAGAGCTATTCTCGATGCCATAGGTTGGAATGTTGAGAAAACTGTAAACTTAGAACTATTCTTTTCCTAATGGAATTACCTATCAATCAAAAAGATTTGAAAACAATTGTAAATGCTCTTTCATTGGGAGGAGATACCAGACTATATCATCTTTTAAGAGGATATATTAAGGAAGAATATGAATTAAATGGGGAGGTTTTAAACGAGAGTAATTAATTATGGATTTTTTGAAAGAAATTGTAAAAGAAATAGGTGATGACTACACCCAACTCGCCGCAGACATCCAAGAATCAGAAAGATTCATCGACACAGGTTCGTACATCTTTAATGCAGTGGTTAGCGGTTCCATTTATGGTGGCGTATCTAGCAATCGTATTACTGCCATCGCTGGTGAAAGCAGTACTGGGAAAACTTTCTTCTCCCTCGCAGTTGTCAAGAACTTTCTGGATAGTAACCCTGATGGTTACTGTCTTTATTTCGATACTGAAGCTGCCGTTAATAAAGGATTACTTGAATCCCGTGGTATAGATATGAATCGCCTTGTGGTGGTGAATGTGGTTACAATTGAGGAGTTTAGAAGTAAGGCACTTCGTGCTGTAGATATATACTTAAAAACATCTGAAGAAGAACGCAAACCTTGTATGTTTGTGTTAGACTCTTTGGGTATGCTTTCAACAGAGAAAGAAATTAGAGACGCATTGGATGATAAACAAGTTAGAGATATGACCAAATCTCAACTTGTCAAGGGAGCGTTCCGAATGCTTACTCTAAAACTAGGTCAAGCAAACATTCCACTTATAGTTACAAATCACACCTACGATGTTATCGGATCTTATGTCCCAACTAAAGAAATGGGAGGAGGCTCTGGTCTCAAATATGCCGCAAGTACGATCATTTATCTCAGCAAAAAAAAGGAAAAGGATCAGAAAGAGGTTATTGGAAACATTATTAAAGCTAAGACACATAAAT
>VTLG01013577.1_pt1 | contig 13502 bp, 9 predicted proteins | sample 4694571 | NCBI WGS metagenome assembly VTLG01 (sample SAMN12604809, study PRJNA352737) | marine metagenome | biome: ENVO:00000447; feature: ENVO:00000209|ENVO:00000569|ENVO:01000036; material: ENVO:00002151; isolation source: viral sequences binned using virsorter ...
GCTGGATGTTCCAGACGGAGGAGTGGCTCTCCCGTGACATAGAGGAAGGCACCTTCTCCCGCGCCCTGGCGGGTGTGAGAGAGCAGGGCGTCTCCACCGTAGGCCAACAAGCGATACTTTCAACTGCTGCTGGCCGGAAATTCGTGGCTGTATCGAGACAGCTAGAACACCTGGCGTCGGTAGCGTCCTCCCAGATACTCCAACTGGTGGACATCCTAGACCTGAACCTGACGGTCAAGGGTCACAACATCAGGCCCTCCTACCTTGAGTCCGATTATTCGGTGGACATCAGCTTTGACCTCGTAGACCCCGTCATGCAATTGCAACAGCGTCAATTGGGCCTTCAGGAGGTCGCAGCGGGTCTGAAATCCATGGAGACCTACTGGGCGGCTGACGCCAAACTAGAGGACGCCTCCGGTGAGCGTAAGCGTCTCCTCATGGACTGGGTCAGGAAGAACCCGATGATTCACCAGGCCCTCGCCATGGAAGTAGCCAGAGAGGAAGGTATCGAATCTTTGGTGGAACGGGCCATGTCGATGGCCGAAGGCGGCGGGGAAGGACAACCAGGTGCCGCAGGCGGTGCCCCCATCTTAGGCCCAGACGGTATGCCCCTCGACCAGACCATGGGCGGCGGTGCCCCTGGCGGCGGCATGAGACAAGGACTCACCCCCGATACGATAAATCCAAGCCAGATAGGCGCGAGTATGGCAGGTTAATATGCCCGAATATAACGACCTCCACGAAATAGTAGAAAAACTAGTGGCTGAGAAGAACGCTCTCAAGAAAGATGCTGACAACGCTAACGCCGTCCAGTACGGCACCGTGCGCTTTCGTAGCCGCGCCGAAGCCGTAAGGTGGTGGGACAAACTCCCACCGGCTAAGAAGAGAGAACACCTTCAGAAGAACGGCAATGAGTCCATCGTCCAGATGCTGAGAGGCAGCGGAACAGGAGGGATGGCCTGATGGCTAATGGTAATCCTTTTACTACGATAGACCTTCCCCCTATTTGGCCGGAAGGTACAGGTGAAGTTACCCAAGCGAATGGCGTGCTTACTCCCGCTGGTCAAGAATGGGTTGACCATATCATAGAAAATGAATACAAGAATAAATTCAACGTATTTGTAAATCCGACTATATCGTCCGACGGTATGCAGATTACATTTACGAACGCAGAGACTGAGACTGACGAAAAAGGTAGCGGCGTCTGGTTCAGAGGGGAAGATGCGCTTAAGAACGCTGTTGCAGATGCGTTAGCGGCGGGATATCCGATATGGGAAATCGAAATCTTAACACGCGCAGGTGAAGTTAGTTGGCAAAGTAAGGGAGACCGACGCCCCGCTGACCAGACATGGACGATTTATGAAGCCGATAACGGCGACATATATATGTATGACAAAGAGGCAGGCCCTGGCACTCTTCAGTCAATCCCTATCGCCGAAGCTTCGACTATCACGCCTACCGGCCCTGGCGTAAAAGAGCTACCTGGCAGCATCCCTAATGCTGACGGTAGCGTGACCAAGTTCTTTTCCGTGACTGATGCTAACGGTAATACAACGATGCAGAAAGTCACGGAAAGAGAGACGATAACCAAAGATAGTGTTATCAATCTGGAGGAAGGTGGGCGACTTATCCCTCGTGGGAACGGGACATACGATTATGTAGCCGACCCAGCAGCACCGTTCACTACCAGCACGTCTGACGTAGTCGCCTTGCCTGCCCAAGGTGGTAGTCTGATAAAGACTTCGGCCAATCAGTACCAGTTCGTAAGGGATACGTTCGACCCTGGCCGCAAAGTTGACGAGACCGGCAGGGAATACTTACAACAGATAGACGGTAGTTGGTCTGAACTGGCTCCACGCTTCGAACCAGAACTGATACGCGCAGACGGCATGAACCTGTTCCAACAACGGAGCGGTCAGGTCACTCAGCTTTCTGCTGCCACCATGGACGATGTCATCACCCAGGCCCTTATAGATGGTGATGTAGACAAAGCTCTGGCGTTCCAAGACTTCCGTGACAGGCCTACCGCTCAAGAAGCCTTCAACACCGCTCTTGAGTTCGCACGTTCTCCAGCCGACCAGGTACTGATATCTTCTATCGCTCGTGGTGAACAGACGGTACAACCGCCGCCAGCCGGAACGATACAACGTGTCGGCCCTCAAGCTGACTTCCTTATACAAGCATATGAGGACTTCCAACGCCGTACCCAAGCAGGCCGTGCCCCTACAGGCGAGGAGATATCTGCGGCTACTGAAGACCCTACATTACAAGCCCGTCTTGAATCTATCGCGAATAAAGACCGCCGTGAAGAAGAGAAGCATCAACTCTTCATAACAAGTGAGGAAGGTAAACAAAGACGAGCGCAGGAAGCATTTGAAACACAGGAAGCTACAAGAGCCGCCGAATCTGCTGCTAAAATCGCTGCCTCTGGAGGCACTGAAAATACTGAAACAGGTGCTGAAGCTGTTGTAGAGACTGACGATGGTACTACTACTGAAGCAGATGCTTTACGAGCGGAAGCAGAATTGGAAGTACGGCAAGCTATAGAAGCTAATCAAAAAATATGGGACAGCTTGTCCGAAGACCAGAAGGCATTATTCGGTGGTTCCGGCGATACAGTACCAGAGAACTTTAAGAGTCTTAATCAAGGTCAGGTAAATCTTCATCTAGCACGTGCTAAATTGCCCCCGGCTCCTTCGCCAGACGTTCCTGAAGTTCAAACGCCTTCTGTTGAACAGCCAGTAGTTTTAGATATCCCTGAAGCAGCACCTCGCGCTCCAGAAATCTCATCTGTAGGCGAAGAAGCGTCTTATCAGCCTGTGACTGGTGCGTCCCTTGCCGCTGACGTAGTTGCAAATCGTATGGGGCAAAATGAGGCTCAGACTATAGCGGCCTCTCTAGGGACTGCACTTCCTATCACACCGTCATTCAACACAACTCCGACTCCTGCTCCTGCACCTGTTACTGAAATGGCTACCCGTTCCGACCCAGGTATGGCTGGAACTCTTGCAGCTTCTGCAACTGACCCATTCGGTGGTGGGCGAGGCAGGATGTTTGGTAGAGCAGGCGGTGGCACAGTCCAACCAGGTGAGATGACCGTGGTAGGCGAGAATGGCCCTGAGATAGCCATGATGCCCCCAGGCACTCACATCCTGCCTTTAGGTAAAGCAACCAAGCAGGACATCAAAGCAGCACAGGCGACAGGCCGTGCCTACCAGCAAGGTGGCATCGTCTTTGGTGAATTGCCTTTTGGTATACGCCAACTACAAGCAGGCCGACCTATCACGCCGTCTCGTGGGTATCTATCTCAAGCCGCAGGTCTTACGCTGCCGTCAGCGCAAGCATTGTCCAATCTGACGCCTGAGTCGCGTGATGTGTATTTCGATTTGGCTCGACAGGCGGGTATCCCGTCTCGTGCTTTTGGGCAAGAGCTACAAACCGCTATGCCAGGCGGGACTAGACTTCCGACCAGCAGGATGCTGCCTCTTGGTCGTAGAGGAGTACGGTAATGGCTTACGACCTTCCTTTTGATAATACGTTAAAGCAAACACAGAAGCTGCGTGCTCGTTACGATGAATCACCATGGGACGCTCCAGTCCCTGTTGCTCGTCAACCGTTGATACCGCCTACACCGCCGCCACTATCGATGACAATGGCTGACCGTATCGATGCCTTCAACCGTAGTTCAGTCTACGGTGCGCCAGAACCAGGGTCGATGGCAGATGAATTGGGCTTACAAGCTAACGTAACACCTACTGAGACAATGAGGGCAAATCGTACTGCGCCGTTTATCCCGCTAGAAGATGCAGGGTTCGGTCTTTCAATACCTGGTGTAACAGACCAACGGCCAGAACAACCTGCTCAACAACCTTCTATACCAGAGTCCATGTATGACGAATCACCATGGGACGCTCCGATTCCTGTAGACCCAGGACAAGAGCAGATGCGTAATATCATGGCGGGGAATATACCTGGGCATACTTTAACGGGGTACGACTTGATGCCTCCCGTCATACGGGAATCTGCTTTAGAGCGGTATGAAGCCGACTGGAAAAAGACCCGTGCTGCTATAGAACGTGCTGATAGCAGAACATCGGGTTTCAATATGTTCCTTGATAATATCGATATGACAAGTGCGTACTTTGGCGGGTCATTAATCGATGCTTGGAATAATATCAAGTCTGCTGTCGGAGGTGATTTTAGCCCTACGCGGGAAGCAATCGAACGCGGCTGGGGCATAGGGGCTGAAGAACCTGTAGCAGAGGGTATGGCACCAGACTTTTCTAAGAAGGACTTAGGTACTGGAGACCATATCAAACAGTTCTTCGGGAATCAGTGGGACAATATGCAAGATACCGCTAACCGTCAACAAGAACGGAGCGGTAAGGTTCGACTCTTCTCTGAATTACTGCTGCCTTTTGAAGCTGGTGCTGCTGCTACATTGACTCGTACTGGGTTTAATATCGTACGTGCTACGCCAGCCTTTGCGATGTCTAGGACTCGCGCATCTGTAGGAGGTTTATTCACAGCGTCAGCAGCGACAGTCAAAAGAATGGCGACAGTCAGTGATTATCCTACCTGGATGTGGGATAAGCCTCATCACTGGGAGCCTGCTTTCCGACAACAAGGCGGGATTGTCATTCCTAACACGATGGGTCAGGCGCAGTTGGAAGAATTTGGTTTACTGCTTAACCAAAACGCCAATATATTTGCAGGCCCGTTACGCAGTATGCCCGAAGTCACATCGTCGATAGCAACTAACGATAATCCTTTAGTGCGGTTTGCGTTAAAGGCTAGTGGTATCAACCCTAGTGTAAGCCTGGCATCACTTTCTCCTACTGGCAAACTTCTAGTCGGTATGAATATGCAAAAAGTTGCTGCTGAAGAGATGATAAATACTGCATTATTGGCTGGCTATGACCGCCACGGAGCAGTCGGTGGCCCTCTTAAACGTTTCTTTGGCGGTGGGATTCCCTTACAGAAAATATCGGATGAAGGTTTTTACGGAGACACGGGTGACTTATGGCAGACAGTCTTTGCCAACTCGCGTAGTGACCGATATAACCTTTCAGCTAATGAGCTACGGATGATTGATGATTACAACTCAATCACCAATATCGAGATACCCAGGATGCTGGATGAAGTAGGTATCTCGATGGCAGAGCGTTCCAACCGTGCGAGTGAATTGTACGTCCCCCGTGACGTATTGGAGATAAAAGGTCTGGTTGATGACATACGGGTAGATTTCCAACGCATCCAGAATAACCCGCAGTTGTCGCGTACCTACGAAGATATAATGGACGGTTTTGACGCTGGGATTAGATACGACACAGACCCCAGACGCACCCTTGAACTTCATATGCGGTGGGCGTACCGAAAGATTATCAAGAAGCAATTCGCTGACGAATTAGAAGTTCAAGGTCTATCCCATACCCGTAAAGAGTTGGTGGGACAGGTAAGGGCAGACCGTTACAGGGCAGCTTTAGATTATGTTAGGGCGGTTAAGACGAAACGACGGCGCGTATTATCAGCCATTCGTACTGCTTTAAAACACGAAGCAGTGGCAAATGCAACAAAGAATGAGCGTGAACGCGCTGCTCGTGTAACCGTTCAAGATGTAGACATGCTTGACCAGGTCATCCAGACGACTACGTTCCCTGACCTGGCTGCACCCCGTGCCTGGGCTAAAGCCACAGAAAGTTCAGTTCGATTGCAAGCTGCTGTCGTCAAGCATTTAGAGCGTGCCAGTACAAGAGCTGACAATCAATTGAACTTTATCTTGGGTCGTGAAAAAGGCACTGAGCAAGGCATGGTTGCTTTGCAAAGTCTGTATAACGACTTAGAGCAGATGCTAGACAACATGGCGATTACACCGCATCTGTCTGATGATGAAGTCAGAATCGCCATGAAAGGGCCGCGTAAGTTCAAAGAAGCCGTAGAAAGTGGTCGGCCTATCAATGAAATCAAGATGACCGAACGTCAGCTTGGTAGATACTTCCAGGCCAAGTACGGTCTACGCAAGATAGACGCTCGTTTAGAGACGGCAAGTCGCCGGTTCCGTAATCAAGGCGACGCGATTGATGAGGTCACCGACTTGCGGGATAGCATCGATGATGCGCTTGAGATGGCTCGTGCTGATTTAGCTGTAGCAAAGAAGAACCTGAACGCTGATGAAGCCCTAGTCAGGCGTAATAAACGGACAGGGACATATCGCAAAGGGGCGCAAGCTGCGCGGCTAAAGCAGCTTGCACGAACACAGAACCGCAGTAAAGCCAATCAGTCTGGAGTCCGGCGCGTATCTGAACGGGTGAACGATATTCGTGGCCGTCGCCAGATGTTGGAAAGTATCCGTGATGCTTTAGATGGGCAGTTAGCGAATGGTGAAGATGAACTCCGAATGGCTAAGACAGGGCCAGTGAAGCCTGATGGCAGTCCCGTCTTAGCAGAAGATGGCCTTCCTATCGGTTACCGGCCAGCGATGAAGTACTACGCTGACCGCGCTACAGCGCACGCAGACGGTGCGTTATGGGGTAAGAACCAAGGCGACAAGATTACTGTGGCTCAATGGCAGAATCGGTGGCTTAAACATTCTGACGCTGCCATGATTGAAGATTATTACAGACAGAATCAGGTTGCTCTTATACCTGAGAATACTGCGATAAGAAGTCTTTCGATTCTTGCTAATAGCGTGCGGTTCCTTTCAGCTATCGGTGACTTTGCTATGCCGTTCATCCAGGGTCAATTGGTACTGGCTACTAATCCAGAAGCCTGGGCAAAGATGACGTTACGGCATTATCAAGCGTGGTTTGACCCAAGTGTCCAAGCTAAACTTGTGAGTGAGAACCTGGCTGATTATCAACAATTAGCACGGATGGGAATCCCTGTCGGCGACCCTGAGTTCTTCTCAGCCATGCAAGCCGGTCAAGGACTTTCTCCTGGGGCACTCTTAGGAGTCCTGCCTAAAGGCGATGAGTTCCGGCGGTTGATGCGTTATGGAGGTAAACAGACCTTTGGTCGTTTCCAGGCTTCTTATAACGCAGGGTTAGGCCATGCAAGGATGTTGCTTTATAAAGGTGCAAGAGAAAGTTGGCCTGGAACTCATGCTCAACTTGCATCTGAAACTTTAGTGGACTACCAACAACGTATCGCGAAAGCAGAAAACGAATTAGGTCAATATATCCGCAACTTGACTGGCGGTTTAGACAGCCGTGCGCTGGGTGTTGGGCCAGGGATGCGCCAAGCAGAGAATCTCTGGTTAGCGTTCTCCCCCAGATTACTTCGTTCTACTCTAGCGATAATAAATGACGGTCTATTAAGGCCAAATACTCCACAAGGTGGGCGTGCTTTCCGCACACTTGCTTTTTGGTTGGCGGGTGCCCATGGGATGTATGTATTATCCGGTATGGCGATGGGTAAAGATTGGGATGAACTGGCTGAAGGATTGAACCCTTTAAACGGTAAACGGTATCTATCGCATGAAATCAATGGCGATTGGGTAGGCATAGGAGGGCAAGTCAGGGCAGCGACACAGCTAATAAGTGCTATGAGTGTGGGTACATATAAAACTCCAGATATGTGGATAGACCCTGACTTCTGGAGGAATTTCCAAGATAATCCTTTGTTGAAATTTGTGGCTGGTAGAGGCGCGGTTGGTCTGAATATCGTTAGCGGAGGAGTAGAGTTGGCTTCAAGTGGCAAGATAAATGCACTTGCCTTTGAAGATATCGACACCCCGTTAGATTTATTAAGTCATATCGGTACGTCGGCCTTACCATTCACATTGCAAGGGATTCTAGAAGGTGAAAGATGGCAGACTGCTACTATGGCTATGGTAGGGGCGCGTACGTCGGCAGAAACCGTTTATGAAAAACGAAATGTAGAGCGTATGGCTGAAGCACGCCGCCAAGGTTTCGAGGTCGATGATTGGTCAGAATTGGGAGGAGACCAGAAAAACATCATCGATGAAGCTATTAATGATAATAACCCGCAGATTCAAAAAGATATCGATGAAGTCAATAAGAACTGGGATAGCAATACTTATTACTATCAAAGCAAGATAAAGGAGGTAGAGGATAAATACACCAGTGAATTGGAAGCCCTCTGGGATGATGCGTATGGAGAAGGGGATTATGCATGGGGCAAGAAGTTCCGTGAACGTGTCGGTGAGATACGGGGAGAACGTGCAAGAGAGTTCAAGACTTTAAGAGATTCAGCGAAAGAATACATATTTGCGCGGGATAACAGTACTGGTGAACGTGTTCGTATGGAAAATCCTGGTTACGACCCACGGATGCGTGCAGCATTAGATGATTTTGAAGAGATGGATAAGTCTGAGCATGAGTTTGATTTAGCTAAGGCTGAATACATGGAAGTGATGTACGGCCAAGATAGCCCTGACCAGAAAGAATTGATGAGCCTTAAATTATCAGACGACGCAGGGCCTGAATATAACATCCCAGAGTTATGGGGTGAGTACGATTACGAAGAACGAGAGAAGCGTGAAAAACACCTTATAGCTAAGTTAGGGCCGTCTATGTTTGCACGAATCGAAAAAGACCTGAAGAGTAGTAACACTGACGCTGTCAAACAATTGGATTCTGATAGAGAGCTATTGTCTGATTCAGGGTATTGGAAGACCAATGACACTGTCGTACAAGATAAATCTGATTATGTTAAACGGGCTTGGAAGGAATATTTGAATGAACCTGACCCTGTGAAGAAAGCTGCCGTCATCTCTAAGTACGACCATCCAGCAGCTAAAAGCGGGAATATCATCCGTGATGTAATCAATGAACGTGATGATATGCGGTTAGCCATACGGAGCGCAGTCCCTGAAGTGACAGCCATACTACTACGCCATGGCTACGGTATACAGGCTCCCAAGGACTGGGAAGGTGTGGTGCCGTGGTTAGAATACGATAAGAAAGTGGGCGATTTGGCATGGGAACAGTCATACCCATGGATATCTACGCCAACACCTACGCCTTAAATTGACAGGAATTTACGGAAAGGTTTACACTTTCCGCAGTGATTACTCCTATTAAATACATGAGGAGCATCGCATGGTAACAACACCATCGCCGGACGAACCCGAAGTAGAGACCCAGCCAGCACAAGAAGTGGCTGAAGAGACTACTGATGAAATAACTGAGATAGACTACAAGGCAAAAACAGCCGAACTGGAAGCTCAGGTCGAGAAGTTAAGTAATGACCTGCGTTCCAGGGGTGGTCAACGCCGTAGAGATACGGACAGGGATGCGGAACTCGCTGGTATTCGGGATAGTGTGGGTGCGCTTCAGAAGATATTCACTCTTTACATGGATGACCGTAAGATGGATATGTCGGATGAGGCCCAGACCCAGATATCACGGGTCAATAACGAGTTGGCTCAGGGACAGGCTACGCGGGATTGGAATTCCCGGTACGAGAAAGAGCAGACCCGTCTCATGTCCACCGTTCAGGACGAGAGTGACAATATCCTCATCAGTGAGGATGATGCACAGAAACTCCAGAGCGATTGGCAGGCAGCTTGGGCAGAAGGTTCTAAAGCTACCAGAGGTGACTTTGAGGATATCATCAATATCCAGATAGAAGCCGCCAAGATGGTTGCCCAAGAAGAACGCCGCAGGGCGACAGTCGAGCGTCAAAAACTTGCTGATGAAGCAAAGAACGCTGGCAAGAAAGCCCTGGAGAAAGCAGGTGTAGCTGACCTGGATACAGGTGCGGCTATCGCAGGCGGGAATGAAGAACTCCGTGGTTCAGCCCTTATAGAACGGGGGCTGCGAAAACGTAACCTATAAGGAAATAAAATGCCAACACTTTCTGAATATCAAAAGTTGGCTAACGACGATGTCACGGCTGGTGTTTTCGATAACATCATCACCGCATCTGAGTTGGCCCCATTCCTACAGTTCAGCAGCTTCAGTGGTAACTCCCTGGTCTATAACCGGGAGAATACACTGGGAGCCGCTGCTACTCATCAAGTAGGAGATGTCTGGTCTGACACTGAGCCGTCTTACACGAAGAAAACCGTGTCACTGACTACCGTTGGTGTCCAGCACCCTCTTGACCGTTTTGCCATGCAGACTGCCGACAACGTGCAGTCCCAAGAAGCCGTCCTCCTTTCCAAGATGGCTAAGTCCATCGTTCGAAAGCTGGAAGACCTCTTGATTAGCGGTAACTCCGGTAGCACTTCCACTGAGCCAGAAGGTCTGACCTCTCTGCTTATCAGTGACTCTCGCCTCCTTATGATGGATGACGGCTCACAGCCTTCGACCATTGCCGGGGCAGAGACTGAGCTTACCCTTGACCGCCTGGACGCCATGATTGACCTTGTGGAGAACGGTAAGCCGGACTTCCTGATGATGAACAAGACCATGCGACGGAAGCTGACCTCACTCGCTAGGGCTACTGGTTCTGGCGTGGTTCTGACTTCGGCTGATATGTTCGGTCACCAGTACACCCTTTACAATGGCATCCCCGTAGTCATCAACGACTACATCTCTAACTCTGAGACTTACGAGAACGCCGCTGGCTGGGGTTCCTCCACTGCTACTACCATCTATGCCTGCAAGACAGGTCAGGAGAAGCAGGGCTGGACTGTCATCCACAATGGTGCCGTTCTCGACCCAGACATCCAACGCTTGGGCACCAAGTTCGACAAGAACGAAGATGTCTACCGGATGGCTGTCTACCTGAACGCGGTAGTCTACTCCGCTAAGTCCTGTGCAGGGCTGGCTGGTATCGACTCCGCAGCTTAACAACGAATAATCAACCTCGTTGAGCATAGTTCCGTAATCTGATAATGAGGTAACTAATAATGGCTGACCCATACGTCAAACACGCACAAAATGTGTTCTCTGCAACCATCGGCTCTACAGCCGTAACTGCTGGGGATATGGTTTACTTCGACGGCACCGACTGGGAACTCGCAGATGCTTCTGCCCATACCTCTTTTTCTGAGGCGATGGCAGTCAATAGCTATGCTTCTGGTGATGTAGGTGTGCTTTGCACAGGTGGCGTCATAGTTGATATCGACGCCCCTTACACCCAAGGGACGGCTATGTACCTGTCGGAGACGGCTGGTGCTATCACCGCTACCATCCCAACGACTAACGCCGCTCTTAAACAAGCTGTTGGGTTCTCGCTGTCCACTTCCGCAGTCAGGGTTGACATCCGTATGCCTGGCTACCAGAACCAGTTCTTCCCGGTGAGTGCTTATGACACCTCTGGTGAGCCTGGCCTTGGTGTGGTGACTGATGGCTGGCCTGGCCCCGGCTTGGACGGTGCTAGTGAGACCGCCTATATCGTAGGTCGTTTCCCTGACAACTTTGTTGAACTGGAGATGGCGCGAATCGTAACCAACAACACAGCGACTTCTGCTGTTGACTATGACTTCACTGTCGCTGCTGGATACGACAATGCGTCTAACGCTCAGGACACAGGCACGGCAATCACTGCCAGTACCTCTGAGACAACTCCCGCTGATAACTTGCTGGTAACCTTTGATGTCTCTGCTGCCCTTGATGCAGGACTTCAGGGGCCAGGTCGAAACTTTGCCATACTGATTGACCCTGATGGCGTAGGCGGCGGTGAGCAAATCATCCTGGGCATGAACCTGGGTTGCTTGGTCGTCTAGACTTGCAAGGTACGAAGTATCTCCGCACGGATTTAGGTGGCAACACCTGTGTCCATGTGGACTTGGTGAACGGTCAAGCAGGTTTCAGTATCCGTGAGAACGGGGCTGACCCTGCTCGTCCACCTCTGGCTGATTTCTGGTTGACTCCTGATAAGTTGTTGAGATTACACAACATCACGAGTCAACTAGTACCGCAGCCAGAGAAGACTCCTGAACCGCGCCCAGCGCGAGAGAGCAGTTCACCCTTCTTCCAAGTAAACATAGATGCTATTCTCACGCACCAAAAAGGGTTGATGAAACGACCCCCTTGGTGGCTTAGATGGTTCTATTCAGCCGTGGTAACGAAGGAGAAATATCGTGGTGACTCGTACTGATTGTCCATGCGGTAAGACCGACCTAAGCTCTGCCCAGATGACGATGCATAACCGCTCAAAGGCCCACCAGGATTGGGAGGCTACTCTGAGTGATGCAGGTATCGCTGTCGAGGCTATAGCTGAAGGCGAAGACCGTGAACTAGAGGGTGTCTTGGCGGCAGCAAGGAAGGGCGAGGATATACGCCACATAGCCAAGATGACCAGGTCTATCTTTGCTGCCAGAGACTGGCCTAATGAAGACCATCCAGGTTCTATCCAAGATTGGTTAGAGTCCCATAACATCCCAACAATCAATGTTCCCTCTCACTCCGACCCTGACGAACAGCGTAAGTACATCAGTGAAGAGACCGAGCGACTTCGTCAAGCAGGCTGGGGTAAGGGTTGGACTATTACATGAGGTGCCTAAATGGCCGAAGTAATCCCTTCCAAAGACGAGATAATCCACGCTGAGTCCCTAGCTTTAGGGTCTAGCGCAGAAAACCTGGTGGACGCAGGTGCCACCATCCCTCAGAACGCTGGTGATGTTATCGTGGTCTGTCCCTCTGGTGACAGTCTCCATTGGGCACCCAGTGTCACCCCCACCTCCTCTCTAGGCCGTCCGATAACCTTGGGCCATCCTGGGCGCATCCCTCACACCTTCAATAAGACTGCTCAACTCATCTCTGATGACGGCAGTGATGTGACCTGTGTCCTCATCTACGTCCGTGGCTCTGGTCGTCAAGACCTGGCTTACTCCGTAGCGGAGCCTTTCTAATGCCGACAGATAGGAAGCAAGGCTACAGAGCTAGCACATTTAAGATGATAGACGCCAACGCTATCACGGCAGGCACTGAGGAGACCATCTGGACTCCCCAGTCAGGGAGCAGGATACGCCTCCTTGGCTGGAGCCTGTCGTCTTCTGCGGCGGCTGCTATCGAGTTCCAAGACAGCGCGGCTTCAGGTACAGTCATAGCCCAGACACCACTTTTAGCTATTGCTGGCATCCACGATTCGCCCGACCTTGGTGACGGCATCTTGCTGTCTGCCGCTGACGGTGTGTTGAAGTTGGATGTTACGGCTGGCTCCACGGTATCTGGTATGGTCTGGGGAATAGAAGAACCAGCATAGAGAGGACACATGGCTAACGAGTTCAAGCATAAAGACCCGTGTACTGAGCTTACGCAAGCTGAGTATATAGGGGCATGTGGCGACGGGCATATCTTTGCGTGTCAGGCTATTGGCGATATAGTTTACGCTTCATCTTCCACGGTCTTATCCAAGCTGGCTAGAGGTGCGGCTAACACAGTCCTGTCTATGGGTGGGTCTTGTATCCCTGCTTGGACTGCTTCTCCATCGGTGACTGATTTAACTATCGGTGGTGGGTGTATTACGCTCACTGGTGCTGCTACTGATATAGACCTTATAGATAACAATGCTTCTGCTCTTAGCTTTGATGCTTCTGGCAAGACTGGCATCATAGATATCGTTACGACCAACTGCTCAGAAGGCGT
>VTLG01017007.1_pt1 | contig 13501 bp, 14 predicted proteins | sample 4694571 | NCBI WGS metagenome assembly VTLG01 (sample SAMN12604809, study PRJNA352737) | marine metagenome | biome: ENVO:00000447; feature: ENVO:00000209|ENVO:00000569|ENVO:01000036; material: ENVO:00002151; isolation source: viral sequences binned using virsorter ...
CATGGAACTGCTGCTGGCAATATTTGTAGATTAAGCAGCACTAAAGTTGATATTGGTGATATTAATTATGGCGAAATGGATGGTGTGACAATGCTCGAAATACCATATACACTTGTGCCAAGTTCGGCCAACGATGAGCTATCGATCGTATACACTTAACTTTTAGTTAGATAAGAGCTAGAGTGTAGAAGTATATTTATTTCTACACTTTATGACTTTTGTAAGAAAAAAGAACAAAACATTCAAATGGCCTGTTGTTGTTCGTGAGCCTAGTGAAACTGATGCTGGGGTTTATGAAGAAAATGAATTTATTGCTATTTTTAAAAGATTAAAAGTAAGCGAGTATCAAGAAGCAGCAGAAAACAAAACAGAATTTCAAATGCTTAAAATGATGCTTGCTGGATGGGAAAATATGAAGGAAGAAGATGGTCAAGATATACCATTCACCAATCAAAACTTAAAAGAAATGATGGAGGATGCGTATTGGTTAAAAGCAGTATCAGAGTCTTATACAAAATCACTAGTAGAAGAAAAAGTAAAAAACTAAAAGAGGCAGTTCTTCATTGGTTAGGTTCTGGTAAAGAAGTTATTGATGAAACGCAAGATGACGCAAAAGCATTCGGTTTAAAACTGCCAACCGAGAAAGTTAAAAAAGATAAAAATAATTTTGAGGTAGATGAAGACAATTGGGATGCTGTTATGATGTTTTGTAATATGCAGACACAATGGAGTACTTCCTTTGCCGGTTTTGTAGGATTAAAGTATGAAGTTCTTTTAATGAAAGGTGGTATGTTTGACCTTTACAATATTACAGATAGGCTTAAAATTTTAGAAGAGCTACAAATCATGGAAGTTACGGCTTTGAAAGAACTTAATAAGGAAAAAAAATAAATGGCAAGTGAAACCTCAAAAATATTAATATCTTTTAAGGCGGCTGGTGATGAGGCAGTTTATAATGCATTTAAAAAATTAGGAAGAGAATCAAGAACGCTCGAAAAAAATTTTAAAACGCTAGATGATCAGGGCATAAAAAAGATAAGAAATGAATTTAATAAAATGGCTAAAGGCTCTGCTAATAGCTTGCAAGCTATGAGAGCGCAAAAAAATGCTCTTATGGGTTTGCGTGATCAAGCTGATGTTACTGGATTAGAATTTAAACAACTTACTGCTGATATTGCTGCATTAGATGCCAGAATGCGAAAAGCTGGTGCTGGTGCTACCGGCTTTAAAAGCAGATTAAAAGGTTTTGCAAAAGGTGCTGGTGCTATAGCGGCTGGTGGTATTTTCGGAGGCCCAGAGGGTGCGGTTGGCGGTGCGATTGGACTTAAAGTTGGAGGCCCAGCCGGTGCTGCTGTGGGTGCTGCTATTGGCGCACAGGTTGGTATGGTTCGACAACAAATATCAGCATTAGCAGAATATTCTGCTGCTCTTGGCTTACAAAGAAAAGCATTAAGGCTAGTTATAGGAGATACAGCAAAATTTAATAAATCACAAAAATTTCTATTACAAACATCTAGAGATTTAGCAATACCTCAAGAAGTTATTACAAGACAATTTACTTCTTTAACAGCATCTGTTGTTGGTGCTGGTCAATCAGTATCAGATGCAGAAAAAGTATTTGAAGCAATAGCTGCTGGTATTAGAGGTACTGGTGGAAATTTAGAAGATATGAAAGCAGCAATGCGAGCGACTAGCCAGGTATTCTCAAAAGGCAAGGTATCAGCAGAAGAATTGAGACAACAATTGGGCGAAAGATTACCCGGCGCATTTACTTTATTTGCTAAATCTATGGATAAAACTCCAGCAGAATTAGATAAGGCATTGGAACAAGGAAAAGTAACTCTTGATGACTTTATGGGTTTTGCAAATTTATTATTTACAACTTATGGAGAGAACGCAAAAGTTTTAGCAAAAGGGCCAGAAGCTGCTGGAGACAGATTAACTACTGCAATGTCAGAATTGAAAGATAGCATTGGTCAAATATTACTTCCAATTGGAGCAGCGTTTCAAGAAACTTTTTCAAGAATAGTAGAAGATATTAATAAAGCTATTGAAAAATTTAAAGAGTTTTTTGGTATTGGACTTGAAAATGCAATTAAGTTAGCCGAGAAAAATATTGAAAGTCTTGAGAAAAGATTATTAAAATCTAGAGTAAATAGCCCTACTTATAGAAGGTTACAAAGACAACTTAAGGCTGAGGAAGCAAATTTAGGTGGATTGTTATTACAAAGAGAGGAGGAGGGTCAGGGAGGTGATAAAGAAAAAACAGATGACTTAACAAACAGTTTGAACAATGCAACAAAAGCATCTTTTTCATTTAAAGAAGAGTTAAGAAAAGCATATGATGCTGCTACTGATTTAACTACTCAAATTGGTAAAATTGGTTTAGATGCTATTAATAAAATGGCTGATGGATTTGCAGAGCTTGCTGTCTCAGGTAAGGCAAGTTTTGGAGAGTTAGCTAGATCAATATTAAAAGATTTACAAAAAATGATTATTAGAGCATTATTTTTTAAAGCCATAGTTAATTTCTTACCTGGCCTTGGTAGTTTTCTTGGTCTTGGCTCTGCTAGTACTACTGCTGCTGTAGGTGGTGAAGTTACAATGGCAAGTTTTAATGCAAAAGGAAATGTTTACGATAAAGGTTTAAAAAAGTTTGCAAAAGGAGGCATCGTAACACAGCCTCAATTATTTGCTTATGGTTCTGGAGGTACAGGTAAATTTGGATTAATGGGTGAGGCTGGTGCAGAAGCAATCATGCCGTTGAAACGTGGATCAGATGGCAAACTTGGAGTGCAAAGTTCTGGAGGTGTTGGTAATATTGTTGTAAATGTAGATGCTTCTGGTAGTTCTGTGGAAGGAGATGAACAACGAGGTTCAGCACTTGGACGTTTAATTGCAGAAGCGATACAATCTGAATTAATAGAACAAAGAAGACCGGGAGGATTACTTGCATAATGGCTGCATTTCCTACATCCCCAGAACCAAGTTATCCAGTAAAAAAACAATCTCAACCTTTTACTAGAGTTGTACGGTTTGCAGATGGGTATGAACACCGAATTGTTCTTGGACTAGCGAAAAATCAAAACCCAAAAACTTTTAATTTTATATGGAAAAATATTACAGAAACAGAATCAGATACGATAGAAGCTTTTCTTGACGCTAGAGCAAATGACAACGCAAGCTTTACTTATACACCTCCTAATGAACCTGCTGCAATGAATTTTGTTTGTCAAACATGGTCAAAAAATATGGAGTTTGCAAATAGAGCTACTATAAACGCAACTTTTAGAGAAGTATTTGAGCCATGAGTACAGCACCTATTGTTACTGATTTACAAAAACCTAATCCCTCTGCTGTTATTGAGTTGTTTACTTTAGAAACAACTTTAGAATTACATGGATCAAATTCAATTTATAGATTTCATAATGGTACAAATTTAAATAACAATGAGGATGTTATATGGGCTGGAAATCAATATATAAGGATGCCAATACAAGCAACTGGGTTTGCTTATCAAAGAGGGCAGTTACCAAGACCTAAATTATCAGTAAGTAATGCTCTTGGTACAATCACGGCTATTTTGTTAAATGTTAATAAAGTAACGAGAGGTAATGATTTGTCGGCCGCTACTGTTACAAGAATTAGAACTTTAGCGCGTTATCTTGATGCTGTTAATTTTGAACCAACAATAACTACGTCAACTACTACTGCAACTATTGCCGACCCTGCTGATGCTGAAACTGTAACTTTTACAGTAACAGTAGTTCAAGATGGAAATGGTGATAATGTTTTTGCTATTAATGGAAGTCAAAAGCCAGTTATTACAATGAAACGAGGCTCTACATATACATTTAATCAATCACATAGTTCAAATGTAGGACATCCATTAAGAATTAAATCTGATGCTGGAGGAGATGAGACAACTATAAATACCGGAACATTAGGAACAGATGCAACTGTTCTTTATCAACCATCTTATCCGTCTGCCCCTAACGACTTAAGATATTACTGCACAGTACATGGAAATAATATGGGTAACACAATAACGATGAATAACCCTAATACAACAACTCAACAAATTACAACAACTTCATCACAACAAATAAATCCTTTAGGTACTCCTGATCCTACAGCAGAGTTTCCAAGAGAAATATATAAGATTGATAGAAAATCAGCAGAAAATAGAAATGTTGTTGAGTTTGAATTAGCAGCAGTATTTGATTTAGTTGGAGTTCGTGCGCCTCAAAGACAATGTACAAGAAAAGATTTTCCATCAATAGGAACTTTTATTACATGACTTGGAAAGAGGAGGCACTTATTCATGCGAAAGACCAAGACCCTAAAGAGTCTTGTGGTCTGCTATTAAATGTAAAGGGCAAAGAAAAATATTTTCCTTGTCGTAATTTATCTATTACATATCATCAATGTTTCATAATTGATCCAGAGGATTATATAAAAGCAGATAATACAGGAGAGATTACCGCCGTTGTTCATAGCCATCCCATTACTCCTCCAACGCCAAGTGAGGCAGATAAAATTAGTTGTGAACAAAGTAATTTACCTTGGTACATTGTTAATCCAAAAACAGAACAATGGTCATATTTAGAGCCTTGCGGATATAAAACACCGTTATTAGGTAGACCGTGGGTTTGGGGTGTAACTGATTGTTGGAGTTTGGTAAGAGATTGGTATAAAGAAGAAAAAGGTATTGAATTAAAAGATTGGGATAGACCCACAACTCCAAAAGAATTTTTAGATAATCCTTTGTTTGAAAGTTGTGCATGGAGAACTGGTTTTAGAGTATTAAGGCCAGATGAGAAGTTAGAAGATGGTGATGCTATTTTGATGTCTATAGGATCATCAGGGTTAAATCATGTGGCTATTTTTTTAAATGGAGATGTTTTACATCATTTAACCGATAGACTATCTTGTAGAGAGCCTTATTCTCAATGGCTATTAAAATGCACAGGAGCTAGGTATCGTTATGTTGCGTAAATTAAAATTATATGGAGAACTAGCAGATTTTGTAGGTCATAGAGAATTTGAGATTGAGGCAAGTACTATACCAAAAGTTATGAGTTTTTTAGTAAATAATTTTCCAAAAATAGAAGCATATATAAATCCAAAATATTATCAAGTTAAAATAGGTAACTATTCAGTTGGTAGAGATGAATTACTTTTCCCAATAGGAAGCGAAGATGTACATATTGTGCCTGTTATAAGTGGGGCTGGTGGAAATGTAGGGAAAATTTTATTAGGTGCTGCTTTAATTGGATTAGCTTTTGCAACGGCTGGTACTGCTGTTTCACAGGCTGGAGGATTACTGAGTGCTAAAGGTTTTGCCGCCGCTGGATTTGGAACAAAAGCCTTGTTGGTTGGAGGTGCTGCTTTAGCTTTGCAAGGGGTTACTGATATGCTTTTCCCACTACCTCAAATGCCGCAATTTGGTAATGACAATGAGGAAGACCCTAAACTTTCTTATAATTTTTCTGGAACTCAAAATACAGGTCGGGCTGGGACTCCAGTGCCAGTTGTATATGGTGAAATAGTAACTGGATCTGTAGTCATTTCTGGAGCTATCGATACTGAGCAGGTACAAGCATGACTGACGCACCAAAGAAAATTATCGGCTCTGGCGGTGGCGGAGGCGGAGGCGGAGGCGGAGGCGGAGGCGCACCACAAAGTCCTCCTCCACCACCCCAACCGACTAGAACTCCTGATACTTTACATAGTAGACAGTTTGGAACTTTTCTTGATCTAGTTTCAGAGGGAGAAATTGAAGGTTTTGCAACTGCATCGAGAGAAGGTCGTACAAAAGGAACAACTACATATAATCATGCTGCTTTAAAAGATGTATTTTTAAATGACACTCCAATACTTAGATCTACTGCTAATTCAGCTAGTCCTATTGTTACTGATTTTAATTATCAAAACGTGGCCTTTACACCTAGATTTGGTACTTCAAATCAAGCAAAAATAAATGGTATTGAAAGTAGTGCATCTACTACAAGTGTTGGGGTTGTTGTTGAGTCTGGAGTATCTGGGGAGGTAACAAGAAGGCTTCTAGATAGAAGTCCAAATGCCAACCCTGACAGGGTTAGAGTAACAATTTCTTTTCCTCAGATACAACACGCAAAAGAAAATGGGGATTTACTTGGCTCAGAAGTAACATTAGAAATATATATACAATATAATAATGGTGGATATACAAGAGTTGTAAATGACACTATAAGAGGTAGAACTGCTGACGCTTATCAGAAGGATTATAGTATAAATATAACAGGCGGATTTCCTGTTGATGTAAGAGTAAAAAGAGTCACTCCAGATAGTACATCTTCTAGTCTAGTAAACGCATTTCAATGGACTAGTTTTTCAGAAATATTTGACGATGCTAATACATATCCTGACAGTGCTTATACTTCTATTCGCATAGATTCTATGCAATTCTCGTCTATACCTTCAAGGAAATTTAGGGTTAGAGGTATTAAAGTAAGAATACCTGGCGCAGGTGCTAATAACTCTGGTACTCCCAGTGTTGATAGTGAAGGAAGAATAGTCTACCCAAGTGGCTACGTTTTTAACGGAGTAATGGGAGCAGCGACCTATACAAGTTGCCCTTCAATGGCATTATTAGACTTACTCACAGATAGAAGGTATGGATTTGGCGTTCATATATCTCCTAATTTCAACCCTTCAAGCCCAAGCGATTCTGACTTGTATGAAAATCTAGATCTGTTTTCTTTTGTAAATGCAAGTAAATATTCAAATGAACTTGTTAATAATAATTTAGGAGGACTTGAAGCAAGATTTGCTTGCAATGTAAATATACAAACAACATCTTCTGCTTTTGACTTAATAAATGATATGGCAGGTATTATGAGATGTATGCCGATTTGGTCAGCAGGTTCAATACAACTCACTCAAGATAGTCCTAAAGACTCTAGTTATCTGTTTAATTTATCAAATATAACTTCTGATGGATTTGAATATTCTGGAAGCAGTTTAAAACAAAGACATACTGCTATTTCTGTTTCATATTTTAATATGGATAGCAAAATTATTGATTTTGAACTTGTAGAAGATGCTGCTGCACAGGCAAAATTTGGAATAATTACAAAACAAGTTAAAGCTTTTGGATGCACCTCAAGAGGACAAGCTGCCAGATTAGGCCGGGCTATATTGTTCGCTGAACAAAATGAATCTGAGTTATGCAGTTTTACAACTTCTATAGATTCTGGAGTTGTGGTAAGACCGGGTGCTGTAATAGATATAGCTGATCCTGTTCGTTCTGGAGTGAGAAGAGGAGGCAGGGTTAAATCAGCTACAACAACTCAAATTGTTATTGACGATGATACTGAGACAAATGTAGCTATTGGTAATAATGCAACTATCAGCGTAATAATGCCTGATGGCACAGTTGAAAAAAGACCAGTGTCAACAACAAGCGGAGGGGTAAATATATTTCCTACTACAGCTTTCTCTCAAGCACCTAATCCTAATACTGTCTGGCTTTTAGAAAATGATTCAGTTGAAGCTCAAAAATTTAGAGTTGTAGGCGTAGAAGAACAAGATGGTATTAATTATAAAATTACAGCTTTATCTTATATACCAGAAAAATATTCATTTATTGAAGATCCAACTTTTGTATTACCAGAAAGAACTGTATCTGTATTAAATCTTCCAAAACCAGCACCGTCTGCTCTTGTTGCTGATGAAAAATTAGTTGTTATTAATAATCGTGCAGTTTCTAAATTAATTATTAGTTGGCAACCTGTTGCTGGTGTTACTCAATATCAAGTTAACTATCGTTTTAATAATGGTAATTTTGTTTCTACTTCTGTATCATCACCTGATTTTGAAATATTTAATACTTCTATTGGAACTTATGAAATTCAAGTGTTTAGTTTTAATGCAGCATTACAATTAAGTTCTTCATCTACAGATTTAACTTTTAACGCTATTGGTAAAACTGCTGTTCCAGATGATGTAACAGGTTTATCAATTGAACCTTTTTCAGATAAATTAATTAGGCTTAGATGGAATATAGCAAAAGATATTGATGTTACTCATGGTGGCTTTGTATATGTAAGACATTCTACAAAAACAGATGGTACAGGAACTTTTGCTAATGCAGTTGATTTAGTAGATGCTTTACCGGGTAACTCTACACAGGCTGTTGTTCCTTTTTTAGAAGGAGAGTATATTTTAAAGTTTCAAGATGATGGAGGCAGGTTTAGTAAAGGTGAGGCAAGTATAGTAATTGATTTACCTGACAACAGATCAGAACTTTTAGCTTTAACAAGAAGAGAAGATAATGATAGTCCTAAGTTTCAAGGTGATAAAACTAATATTAATTTTGATAGTGCAAGTAATTCTTTAATGCTTACAAATCCAGCTAGATTAACTGGAACATATGCACAATCAGGAACCACAGTAACTATAACTATTACTTCTCATGGAGTTACACAAGGACAAGTTGTGGAGATAGATTATATAAGTGGAAATGCAGTTGATGGAGATTTTGCTGTTGCTTCCGTTACTAATGCAAATGTATTTACCGTCACAGCAAGTGCTGCTTTAACCACATCAGGAAATGTGGTAGTAAATCGTAATATGAAAGGAGAATATGAATTTGATAATTTTGTTGATTTAGCTGGTGTTTTTAGTCTAGATCTTAAACGACATTTTCTTACAGAAGGATTTTATGTTGGTACTTTATTCGATCAAAGAACACAATTAATTGATACTTGGACAGATTTTGATGGAGCAGAAGCAACAGATGTTAATGCAAAAATACTTGTTGCTGTAACCTCTGCTGCTCCTAGTGGATCAAGTTACGCGGATTCAGATTTTGCTAATAAACCTTTTAATACTTTTGCAAATGGAACTTATAAAGGTCGAGGATTTAAATTTAAATCAGAACTTACAACAAATGATCCAGCACAAAATATAAAAATTACCGAACTTGGTTTTACTGCAACACTTCAAAGACGTACTGAACAAAGTAATTTATTAATAGCTAACGGATCTATAAATGTACCTTTTTCTAATACATTTTTTACAGGAGCTAGTGGACTTGATGCTGGTTTAAATAGTAATCCTCCAGCTATAGGCATAACTTGTCAAAATTTAAATGCTGGAGAGTTTTTTCAACTATCTAATATAACAGGGTCAGGTTTTACTATCGTATTTAAAGATAGTGATGGTAATCCTATCAATGGCAAAGAATTTACATTTCAAGCTGTCGGATTTGGCAAAGGATAGTACAATGGGAAAAACATTTCTTACTAGATGACTAGAGTAGTTAGCACAGGTAAAGAAACAGGAAATAATTTCCATCCAGATAACGGTACTGGTGCGGAAGTTCGCACCGCCATGAAAGATATTTTTCAAGCATTAAGAACTATAAATTCTGCTAGTGGAGATCCAACTGGCGCTGAAAATGTTACTGCGTATCAACCACATATAAATACAGGTACAAATGAATTAAAAATATGCACTGCGGTTAATTCCGGTACAGGGACTTTTACAACTATTGGAAATATCACACAACCAAATTTAGGACTTGCACCTCTTGCTGGAGCTACTTTCACAGGCGAGGTTGTTCATAATTACACTTCTGCATTAAAACTGCCTGTGGGTACAACAGCACAAAGGCCAAGTAGCCCTTCTGCTGGACAAATAAGGTTTAACACAACAACAACTGAAGCTGAAATATATAATGGTACTATTTTTACAGCAGTTGCAGGTGGAGCAGGTGCAACAGGTGGCTTAAACGACCAATGGGTGTTTGAATCAGATCAGACAGTTACTCAAAGTTATCAAATCACTGCTAACAAACACGCACATTCAGTTTCACCAACAATTAACAATTCGGTGACAATTACTATTCCTTCTGGAGCAATCCTTGTTATCCTATAGACATGGCATTATCAATCAACGGTACAACTGGTATTTCTGGAATTGACGGATCGGCATCCTCTCCAGTTTTGGCCGGGACAGATAGCAATACAGGACTTTCATTCGGAACTGATATTGTAAATATCAATACTGGTGGGACAGTTAGAGCTACTCTTGATGCTTCTGGTAATTTAAATATTCCTAATGACTCAGGAAGAATAAGACTTGGAACAGGCAGTGATTTAGAGCTTTTCCATGACGGAAGTCACTCTGCGATTCAAAACAGTACTGGTAATCTTCATATAAAAGATGACATTATAAAATTACAATCTTATAACGGAACACAAAGATTAGTTTGCGATGATGACGGAACATTAGAAATCTATTACGCAGGTGATAGAGTTTTTAGATCTATGGAAAGAGGAGTTAGGTTAGCAGACAATACTAGAATTGTTGAAAATTCATCACATAATACAGCAACAATTTTTCACGCAGACATACATCACGCAATAATTTTAAGAGGTAGAACAAATAACACTGGAACAACAATAACCAATGAAAATACAACAACTTTTAGAGAATATGGTCAATTTAAGTTTAGATGCGGTAATAACGGAAATATGCCCGAAAGACTTACAATACAATCAAATGGACAAATAGGCGCACCTAGCGGATCAAACATATATAACGGTTCTGATGTCAGAATGAAGAAAAATGTTACGACATTAGACAAAGGATTAGCAGCTATAAAATCTTTAAGACCAGTAAAATTTAATTGGATTGATGGTTTTTGCGATGATGAAAAAGATCCTTTATATGGTTTTATAGCACAAGAAGTACAATCTGTAGATTCTAATTTAGTTAAACCTTTTACAGGAGATGGATCTTCTGTCTTTGTTGGCGATCCAGAAAATCCTACAGAAGAAATTACAAATCCATTAACAGTTAATGAAAAGTTTATTATTCCAATGCTTGTTAAGGCAATACAAGAGTTGGAAACTAGAGTTGCTGCTTTGGAGGCTGCATAAATGGCAAAAATTAAATTAAACGCAGCATCAGGGGGAGGTTCAGTAGCTTTTGAAGGCCCAGCATCTTTAGGTTCTGATAAAGTTATAAAATTTCCTAATAGTCCAAATGTACCTATCCAAGTAATTCATAAAGATTATAGATCTTTTTTCAGTACAAATTCTTTGATTCCCTTAGATGATAGTATTCCTCAAAACACAGAAGGTGCGGAGGTTTTTACACAGGCTATAACTCCAACTGCAACATCAAGCAAAATTCTTATAACAGTTGTTCTAAATGTAGCTAATGATAGTTTAAGCAATGTTCAAACAGCTGCATTATTTAGAGATTCGGTAGCAAATTCTATTGCTGCTGCTTGGGCGATGCCCGGTGGTACAAACTCCCCAAGTGCGCCTATGACAATTAATTTTTTGGATTCACCTTCAACAACATCTGCTGTTACTTATAAAGTGCGTGTGGGGTACTCAGGAAACTCAGCATCTACTGTTCAAATCAATGGTGGAAGTGGTGCTAGATATTTGGGCGGATCTTTAGCATCAGGCATGACATTAATGGAGATATCAGCATGACTTTAGACCATAAAGCTATTAGAAAAGCATATCCTGATGTTGTCACTATTAATGATGATAAAGGGGCATTTGATAAAGATGGCAATTCAGTTACTTTAGAACAAAGCAAAATAGACACTGCAAGAACAACCCTAGATACTGAAGCTGCTGCGATAGCTTATAAGGGAAAACGAAAAGCAGAGTATCCAGCTATTGAAGATCAGCTTGACGACATTTATCATAATGGTATAGATGGCTGGAAAACTACCATCAAAGCAGTTAAAGACAAGTACCCAAAACCTAGCTAACTATGTCAACAATAAAAGTCAACGCAATAGAATCTACATCAAGCGGTGGAGTTGCTGCAAAAATAGCTTCTATTAATGATGGAGGTATAAGCAATAGAAATTTATTAATTAATTCATCATTTGAAATTTGGCAAAGAGGTACTACTTTTGCTTCTGGTGCTTCTGGAGGTAACAGATACACTGCTGATCGCTGGAGTGTACCAAGAAGAACAAGAGTTGCTCGAAGCACAGATGTACCAGCAGGTTTTAAATATGCAATATTGTTAGACAGAGAGCAAACAGGTGGTGCAGAAGCTTTTACTGTGTCACAAGGTATTGAAAAAGAAAATATTAGATTTACAGGAAGCTATACTTTATCTTTTTACGCAAAAAGTTCTGATATAAGTACTGTAAATATAAATGTACAAGATAGAACAACTGTTAGTGAAGGCGGTACGAATCATTCTTCAATAGTTACAAACCAAGCAGTTTCTATAACATCATCGTGGGCGAGATACACACATACATTTACGCTTTCAAGTGCTTCATTAACAGGAACTTGTTTAAGAATTTCTATTGGTAATACTTCTGCAAGTCAAAATGATGAGTTGTTGCTAACTGGAATACAATTAGAAACTGGAACCATAGCTACTGATATAGAAAAAAGAACATTTGGACATGAAGTTTTATTGTGTCAACGATTTTATGAATCAAATATGGGGCCAAATGGGCCAGTAACCACAACAGATGGATCAATTTCTTCTCAGTGGTCTTATATGGGTAGTCAAGACAGCAGCACTTTACTTGCTTCAACTGGAGTAATTTATAAAGCAACTAAAAGAGCCTCTCCAACAGTAACAATTTATAACCCTAGTAACACTGCCACTGCAAGTAGAGCTAATTCAGAAGGAAGTGAAAAAACTGTAACAGCAGTTTATGGAGGGATTAATGCTGCTGGTAGAATTTATGTGTCAGGTTGTAGTGCTGGTGATTTTGTAACTTATAATTGGGAGGCACAGGCAGAATTATGACGACTTACAAACTTATTAAAGACCCTAAATTTGGTGACGTAAAAAGTGTTCTTAAAGATGGTGCAAATCATGTGCCATTTGATACTAATAATGGTGATTATCAAGAATATTTAATTTGGGTAGCAGAAGGTAATACTCCAGAGGCTGCTGATTAATGGCAATAACACCGGGTACATACAATATGACTGTTCAAAGAAGAGCAGATCATAGTATTCAACTTGTGTTTAAAGATAGTACTAATAGTGCAATAAATTTAAGTGGATATACTGTTGCTGCTCAAGTATGGGATAAAGATAGGAAGGTCAAATTTGCAGATTTTACTGTGACATACACAAACAGAGTAACTGGAACTGTTGATATAGCTTTGACAGATGTTCAAACTGCTAGTTTTATTAGAGATTCAGTTTTGTATTATGATGTTTTGCTAACAGATGCTTCTGGTTTAAAAGAGTATTATTTAGAAGGTAATATAAATGTAAGTGAAGGTTACACAGCATGACTTCTGTAAATGTTACTGAACTAAAAAATACTGTTACAGTTAACGAAGGTGATGCAACAGTTGTTACTATAGCAACCGCTGGCCCACAAGGAGCTAGTACTGCTGTAGATGTAACTGACGCAGTTGACAATTCTATAGTGTACTACCAAGCATCAAGTGGTACATTAAGAGCAGATCAAACTACTACCAAACTTAAACTCGTTAATG
>VTLG01004809.1_pt1 | contig 13499 bp, 11 predicted proteins | sample 4694571 | NCBI WGS metagenome assembly VTLG01 (sample SAMN12604809, study PRJNA352737) | marine metagenome | biome: ENVO:00000447; feature: ENVO:00000209|ENVO:00000569|ENVO:01000036; material: ENVO:00002151; isolation source: viral sequences binned using virsorter ...
AATTGATGAGTTATCTGAACAGTTGGAACTTCTTAAAGAAAAAGCAGTAAGACAGAATAAATGGATGTCTGATCAAATAGGTATTAATTCTTCTGCTGCTATTACAGCTATTAAACCTTCGGGAACAGTTAGTCAGTTAGTAGATTCTGCTTCAGGAATACATACTAGACACAATCCTTATTATATACGGACAGTTAGAGGAGATAAGAAAGATCCTATGACTAAACTTATGATAGAGCAAGGAGTTCCTTATGAAGATGATGTAGTTAAGCCAGAAATAGGTGCAGTATTTTCTTTTCCTATGGAGTCTCCTAAAGATGCATTGTGTCGAAATGATTTATCTGCAATAGATCAACTAGTTTTACATGCTGTGTATGGAGAAGCATTTACTGAACACAAAGTTAGTCAAACTATTTCAGTAAAAGAAGAAGAGTGGTTAGAAGTAGGAGCCTTTGTTTATAGAAACTTTGATTCAATTTCAGGTGTTTCTTTTCTTCCTTATTCAGATCATGTTTATAAGCAAGCACCATACCAGGATTGCTCCCAAAAAGAGTATAAATCACTCCTTAAAAAGATGCCTGTTCTTGATTGGAGTAAGCTTTCTGAATATGAAAAGGATGATTATACTATTGCATCCCAAGAATTAGCATGTTCAGGGGGATCATGTGAAATAATTTAATAAAATCAATACTTAACAAGTATTATCTATTCTAAATGCTTTATTACCTACCTGTTTAGAATAGAAAAGCTTATATATCAGGAGAATAATGATAGGAGCATATAATATTTCCGAAGAATTAATACTTTGGTTGGATAAAACTTTTCCAAATATTTTACCTACCAATAAAATGTGTAGTATAGAAGAGATTAGGTTTCTTCAAGGACAACAAGATGTAATTAATGTTATTAAAGCTACTTACAAGGAGAGTATAGAAGATGTGTATGATGAATCCACAGGAACCTCCTGACGTAACAGTAGAAAAAGAAGAAGAAACAGCTTTTTCTGGTAAAGGAATAACAAATCAAAATCCTTTATTTAAAGCTAATAAACCTAAAAAATCTATGGCTATTAGAAAGAGTATGAGAATTAATAAACCTGCTCCAGCATATTAAAAATTAAAAAGAGGATAAGTGTTAAAACTATTGGATCAAAGAAAGATAAAAGAAAATTGGGAAACTTATAAGGAACCATTAAAAGAAGCTATGTGTTCCTCAGAAGGAGCTTTATTCTTTACTTCTGGAAATACCAAAGACATACTGAAAAGTATTCTTGGTAGATTGATGAATCCTTTTAATACATCTATGCACTTGTGGATCGAAAATGATAATGAGTATTTGTTATTAACACACATACAAATTTGTGAGTTTACAAATAAAAAAACCTTATTACTTTTTTCTTTAACTCGTACTAAAGATGTAGATAATTCCACTATACTTCAGCGATGGATAGATGGTTATCCAGTAATGGAAAAATTTGCAAAAGAAAATGGTTGTGAAGGAATCACAGCTTATACTGATCTTCCGTACTTTACGAAAATAGCAGAAGGACTAACTAAGTCAACTAAAATAAAAATAATTACTCGTTACCAATACTACGTCCCATTAAATTAACATGAAAATATACACAGAAGTAAATTATAAGTGGCTAGATGGTCAACTAGTAAAAACAGATTCTAAGTCTTTTGAGTATGAAGGTGAGATTACTCTTTGTTCTTTTGGAGGTGGAGGAGGAGGTGAAGTTACAGAGGCAATAGATACAGCAATAGAAAGTGCAAGTAATACTGTAGATATTGTTGGACAAAATGTGTCTGATGTAGGAGAAATTGCTCAAGAATCTGGAGGATTAACAGATGCAATCACAACTGGAATGGGAACAGCTGGTGAAAATCTTAGAGCAGGAAGTGAAACACTTACAGGAAATCTTAACGAAGGATTATCTACTGGTACAGAATCTTTAGGAATGAATGAAGGTGTCAGTACTACACTTGGTGATTTTGGAGAAAATATTAATACCAATATGGCTCCGATTGTTGCAGAAGCAGATAGATGGGGAACTGCAGCACTTGAAGAAGTGAATCGTTGGACGGATTATCTTGGAGAGAAAGGAGAGGAAGTAGGAACATTTATTCATGGTTCAACAACTCCATCGAGTGTCACACTAGATCCAGATCAATTTGCAATTAAGGGATCAAAGAAAAAGAAAAATAGGAGTGATTTAGCTGTGAATAAAGCAAAGACTAGGGGAAGAAAATCTTTGAGGATTGGATAAATGAAGTACAACAAAACAAAAACCTCTATAAATATAGAAGCAGAGTATCCTGAAGAAGGTGAAGTTAAAGCTAAATATTCACGATACTCTACTGACAGAGATAACTACCTACGTAGAGGAAGAGAAGCTTCACTTTTTACTATTCCTACTTTATTGCCTGAAGAAACTTCCACAAGTTCTACAGAAATTACCACACCTTTTCAATCTATAGGAGCAGAAGGAGTAAACAATTTAAGCTCTAAGCTTCTTATGTCTTTACTTCCTCCTAATGCACCTTTCTTTCGTTTAGTAGTAGATAATTCAGAACTTGAAGCTATGTTAGCTGATAAGAGATCTGAAGCAGAAGAAGGTCTTGCAAAGATTGAACGGATGGTAATGCAGGAGATTGAAGTTAGAGGATTAAGAGTACCTGTAGCAGAAGCTTTAAAACAACTTTTAGTTACTGGAAATGTTCTCCTTTATTTACCTCCAAAAGAACAACTAAGAGTTTTCCGATTGGATCGTTATGTTGTCAAGCGTGATTCAATGGGTAACGTATTAGAAATAGTTACTAAAGAATCTCTATCTCCTTTAGCTATTCCAGAATCAGCAAAAGAGATAATTGCAGATCCAGATTCAGATTCTCCTGCAAAAGATTTAGACCTTTATACTTGTGTAAAATTTACAGGAAAAAATTGGAAGGTTCACCAAGAACTTGAAGGTCAGATAGTTCCAGGATCAGAAGGAACCTTTTCAAAAAATAGGAATCCTTTTCTTGCTTTACGTTTTACTGCAATGGATGGAGAAGACTATGGGCGAGGATATGTAGAAGAATACTTAGGAGATTTAAAATCTTTAGAATCTCTTACTCAATCTATCGTAGAAGGTTCAGCAGCCGCTGCAAAAGTACTATTCCTTGTAAGACCAAATGGAACTACAAGAGTTAAAACTTTGGCAGAGTCTCCAAATGGAGCTATAGTAACAGGAGATGATAATGATGTTTCTTCTTTACAACTTGGAAAATCTCAGGACTTTGGTGTAGCACAACAAACTATTCAGATGCTACAGACTAGGTTATCCAGAGTGTTCTTAATGAACTCTAGTATCCGAAGAGATGCAGAGAGAGTTACTGCACAAGAGATAAGAGTTGCACATCAGGAGTTAGAAATTGCTCTAGGAGGAGTATATGCTGTTCTCTCACAGGAATTTCAATTACCTTTGGTAGAACTTTTAATGCATAAAATGCAGAAAGAAAAGAAAATACCTGAGTTACCTGATGAAGGATTAAAACCTCTTATTATTACAGGAGTAGAAGCTCTTGGTAGAGGTGAAGACTTAAATAAATTAGGTATGTTCTTACAACATTTACAACCATTAGGTCCAGAAGTACTTCAAGAATTAAATATTTCTGATTATATAAATAGACTTGCAGGATCACTTGGAATTGATACAGAAGGACTAGTGAAGTCTGAAGAACAAAAACAATTAGAAGCTCAAGAAGCTCAAGCAAAACAAGCAGAAATGATAAATCAACAGACTATGGCAAGATTAGCTGAGAAAGCTACTCCAGAAATGATGAAGGGAATGAACCAACAAGAAGAACCTTCACCACAAATGACTAATTAATCTTTTAAAAAGAGGAGACAAATATGGCAGAATTCCAACAAATAAGTACTCATGAAGATGCTCCACCACCACCAGAAGGAACTAAGGAGCATGAGCAAGCTATGGTTCAACTTGCTGAAGAAGCAGGAGCCGTAGCACGAGAAGATGAACAACCATCATGGCTACCAGAGAAGTTTGAGAGTCCTGAAGATATGGCACGAGCATATAAGGAATTAGAACAAAAGTTATCATCCAGCTCGGAGTCTGTGACGAGCAACGATGAGGATACACAACCTCCGCAGACTCCTTCTCCTAATCAACAAGAACAGATTAATGAAGCGGAGAAAACCTTAGCAAATGTAGGTTTAGATTATAATAAATTTGCAAGTGAGTATGCAGAGAAAGGAGAATTATCTTCTGAGTCATACACAGAACTTCAAAGTAAGGGTATGTCTACTGAGATGGTTGACTCATGGATACAAGGTCAAGAAGCTATATCAGATAAGCTTGCTGCGACTGCATATGGATCTGTAGGAGGAGAAAAGAACTACCAAGACTTAGTAAAATGGGCCGGGGAAACCTTACCCAAAAACGAAATAGATGCATTTAACAGAGCGTTGGAGAGTCCTAATAATCAGGATAGCTTATTTGCTATAAAATCTCTCAACGCTCAATATCAAATGGCAAACGAAAGAACGCCAAACTTATTGCAGGGATCAACTGGTGGATCTGGAGCAGAAGCATTTACTTCATTAATACAAATGTCGGAAGCAATGCGAGATCCTAAATACCAAACTGATCCTGCTTTTAGGGAAGAAGTAACTAGGAAACTAGAATCTTCTAACCTTATGTAATACGGAAGTGAAACATCAAAACAAAATTATTGCCCTCTGAGGAGGATAACTTTAATTGAGAACGATATAGTAAATCCGTAACTTTAATCGTGCTAGGTAAAACTAGTAAACTTTAATCTCAATTAAATAGATTTTATGTCTGCAACAAATTATACTGGTCAAAGATCTGGTATGATCAATGCCACAGGTAACTCTAGAGCGTTATTTCTAAAGTTATATGCTGGCGAGGTCATGACTGCATTTCAGACCAAGAATATAATGATGAACTATACGAGAACCCGAAATATTAAGAAGGGTAAATCGGCTCAGTTTATCATGACAGGTAAGCATAGAACGGCTGCCTATCACACGCCAGGAAATGAAATTATTCCTGCACAGAATTCTCCGAATACAGAGAGAATTGTCACTATTGACGATCTCTTAATAGTTCATCAATTCATCCCCAATATTGATGAAGCAATGGCTCAATATGATATTCGGTCAGTCTATACTCAGGAAGCTGCTTATGGATTAGCAAAAGAAGCAGATCAGAATGTTCTTAGAATGGCTGTAAAAGCTGCCCTGACTACTAATAAAGAAAGGGCTAGTAAGAATGTTCAAGATTATGCTGCATGGGATGAGGAGGATTTTACCGCTAATGTAACTTATTCTGGTACTAACTATGCTAACTCTAAGAAATCTTCAAACTTCTTTGAAGGTGTTTTGGAAGCAAAACGTATCTTAGAAAGCGCAGGTGCGCCTTTAGATGATTTGGTATGTATTATCAATACAGATCTTTACTATCATTTATTTAAAGCATCAACAAATAGTGAAACAACTGCAAATCTTCACATGTTTAATGTGGATATTGGTGGCGGTGGTTCTGTAAAAGATGCCAATATGCCGTCTATTGCAGGAATTCCTGTAGTTAGAACTCCTCACATGGGTTCTGATACTGGTTCTGCATGGACAGGTGGACTCTTTAGTACTGCTAACCCTGCTGTTACACAAGGTGTAGCTCCTCTTGGTTCTGCTGAATCTAATAGGGCTGCTCATTATAATTTACCAGCTACTTATACGGCTGCTACGGCTGCTGGTAGTAATATTGGTGCTGTTGGAGGTCTTGATGGCACAAGTTCGGTAAATATGCAAACTGAAGCAAATTTAGTTAGAGCTTTAGTAATAAATAAAGATGCAGTTGCAACTGTGAAACTATTAGACCTTTCGGTTGAGACAGATTATATGGTCAATCGTCAAGGAACTCTAATCGTTTCTAAATATGCAATGGGTCATAACATCCTACGTCCAGCAATGGCAGTAGCATTAAAAGCCTCGCATAATTCATAATAACCTCTCGTGGGGTATGGTTAATCCTCTTGCCGTACCCCATTTTCGTAGAGGAGGCATAATAGTTCTCCATTCCTCCTCTACACCCTCACATAAATATCCTCACATAAAAATATATGGCTGTATCATTAACTTCCAAACTAGATGCTATTAATTCCATGCTTATTGGTGTTGGAGAAGCTCCAGTAAACACTTTGAATTCTGGTCTTCAGGAAGCAGAGATAGCCGAAATAGTTTTAGATTCAATTTCTCGCGAAGTACAATCTGCAGGATGGGTATTTAATACAGACATACGATACTCATTATCTTTAGACTCTTCAAATAATATCCCCCTTCCTTCCAATTCTCTTAGAGTAGATACAACAAATTTAAAAAGAAAATATGATACTGATGTCATTGAACGTAATGGTAAGTTATATGACCGTACTAAGAATTCATTTGAATTTACTGCTGCTGTAGAAGTTGATATTATTTTTCTTTTTGATTTCTCAGAACTTCCAGAAATAGCTCGGCAATATATAACACTAAGAGCAGGAAGAAAGTTCCAAGAAAATATTCTTGGTTCTGGTGAAATGACTCAGCTTCAATGGAAAGATGAACAACAAGCTCTATTTGCTTTAAGAGCTGCTGATGCTGAAAATGCAGATTATAATATCTTTGATAACTACGATACTTATTCTGCTTTAGATAGAGGATTAGGTGCGCCTGTAAGTGTACTTGATTCACAACGAAGATTATATTCCTAATTATGGCTTTAGTTTCTAGTTCTATACCAAACTTAATAAATGGTATTTCTCAGCAACCTGCTGAAATTAGATTACCAAGTCAAGCAGAAAGACAAATTAATGGTCTTAGTTCTGTTGCACGAGGTTTAGAAAAAAGACCTGGAACTGAACATCAAGCACGAATTACTACCAGTAGTATATCAGACTCATTTATCCATAGTATACGAAGAGACAGAGAAGAAGAGTATACAATGGTTCTTACCAGACTAAATGCCAGTACTAAAACTTTAAAAATATATGATCAAGATGGAACTTCTGTTCCTGTAAAAACTGAAGCTACTGCAGATGCTTCTTCAAGTACTAATGATATTACAAATGCAGATTTAGTTTATCTTGAAACTACTGATTCTGGAGGAGTAGCGAATAACATAGTAGCCACTACTGTAGCTGATACCACATTTCTTATTAACAAAACTAAAGTAGTAGAAAAAGCCGATGCACATGGAGAAGTATCAGGAGAAGGAACTGATAATTTAGTAGCTGGTTCCCATCATATTTCTAGACTAGGTTCAGTCAATTTAACTGGAAGTATAGATTATGAAGGATTAGTTTATGTAAAAGTTGGAGATTACTCAAGTAAGTATGTAGTGACTTTAACTGTTACTGGAGGAACACTTGCTGGTAATTCTTATAAAATAGGATACCAAACTCCTGCATCAAATGTTTCACTTAATCAAGCCCACATAGGAACTACTAACATTGCTCAGGTTCTAATGTATGGAGGTACTGAGTGTACTGGATTGCAATGGGATACTTTTACTCATGCTACTCCTGCAGAAGGTTTTGGTGGAAGAAGTATGCGTAATGATATAAATGAAGATGGAGATGCTGCAGCAGGAAGTGGAGTAGATAAAGGATATTTTGATGGATTTGATGCTGCATCAGCAACTAATTCTATAGTAGATGTAACTAGTATTCCTTTCACATTTTCATTAGCTCAAAGTTCTAGTGTTATAGTTATAAAAAGTACTGAACCATTTACTATTGAAACTGCTGATTCTCATGGAGGAAATGATTTAATAGGTATTACAACAAGCACTACATCCTTTACAAAACTTCCTGGAACAGGTGCGCCTGATAAATATGTAATAAAAATTGTAGGTAATAGTGATGCCACTCAAGATGATTTCTATGTTCAATATAACAAAACCGATGAAACTTGGAAAGAAACTTTAGCTCCAAGCACAGCAGCTACACCAGTATATACAGGATTTAATGTTGCTACGATGCCCCATCGTTTAATACGTGTATTTGATACTCAAAGTACTCCAAATAAATACTTTATTTTTGAATCTGTAAAAGAATTAGCAGCCAGTAATGGTGCGCCAGCTAGATTCGGATGGTCTTCCAGAAAAGCAGGAGATGATATTTCAAATCCTTTTCCTTCATTTGTAGGAGGAAAAATAAATGATATTCTGTTTCATAAGAACCGTTTTGGTGTTTTGAGTGATGAAAATATAATCTTCTCAGTTGCAGGAAACTTTTATAATTTCTTTCCTATTTCTGTAATGACTGCATTGGACAGTAATCCTATTGACATCTCAGTATCAAATAATGAAGTTTCTATACTTAGACATGCTGCAGCTTTTGACCAAAGTTTACTTCTTTTCTCAGACTTTCAACAGTTTAGTTTAAATAATAGTGGAGAATCCTTTGCTCCTGCTACTGTTTCTGTAGATGTAGTGACTCAGTTTGAAAGCACTTCAAAAGCTCCTCCTGTATCTTCTGGAAAGTTTGTATACTTTCCTTTTAAACGAGGAGAGTATTCAGGAGTTAGAGAATACTTTGTAGATGTAGGATCATCAGATTCAAATGATGCTACAGATATTACTGCTCATGTACCACAGTATATACAAGGTAATATTACTAGAATGATTGTAAGTTCTACTGATCAGATGCTTGCAGTATTATCAGATGATGATACTAAAAGAGTTTATGTTTATAAGAACTTCTGGAGTGGTCAGGATAAACTACAAAACTCTTGGAGTCATTGGACATTTGATGGAGACATCTTGAATTGTGCATTCTTAGGATCAACTCTGAAATTACTTGTAAAGAGAACTGATGGTATTTATTTGGAAGATATAAACCTAAGTTTGGATTCTGCAGAAGCAGTTATGGAAGATGAGACTGCAGTACTTTTAGATAGGAGAGTAAAGCTTACATATAACCAAACTGTAGCTGCTAATCTTCCATATTTTGCTGATATTCCTAGCAACATGGTATATGTTACGGACAATGCAAGAAAATTAAGTTCTTCTACTGTATCTGCGACTCAAACTATGGTGAATGAATACTTAGCTGCTCATACTAGTAATGTAGTCTATGCAGGAATCCCATACACATTTGAATATGAGTTCTCAAGGTTTATTCATAAAGAGAATGAACAACCTGTACAGACAGCAAAGCTTCAGATCAGAAATATTCATCTACTCTATAATAAGACAGGATTCTTTAATGTAAAAGTTAATGTAACTCCAGGAACTATATTAATTCCTGATCCTGATAATGCAGGACAAACTATATCTTCCACTCCTAGAAAAAATTATGAAAAAGTTTTTAGTGGAATGATAACTAATACTTCTTCTTTAGGTCAATATAAATTACTTTCAGGAACCTTCAAAAGTTCGGTAATGACTAATTCTAGTAACTGTAACATAATCTTAGAAAATAATGAGTACTTACCATGTGCCTTTCAAAGTGCAGAATGGGAAGGATTCTTACACAAGAGAAATCAAAGAATATGAGATGTATTACAAAGATCACATAAAACCTTTTGAACCTTCTTTTATAGATCTCTTAGCAGATAATATGTGTCCAGTAGATAAAGATGAGGTATTTGCAACATCAGGAGATTCTCCTAAAACAGCTTTACTTTCCTCAGTAAGTTGTACAGATCAACTTATTTGTTACTTTGATCAGGATGAGCTTCTAGGAATTGGAGGAGTGGGACTAGAACCAAATGGAGATGGAATCCCTTGGTTTCTGAGAACTAACTATTTTCATTCTTGGAAACTAAAGAATCTACGAAGCTTTATGAGATCTACGAGATCTTGGATTGAACATATGGGAGAAATATATCCTGCAATGTATAACTATGTAGATGCAAGAAATAAAGAGTCTATAAATTGGCTTCAACATTTAGGATTTAGATTCACAAATACTGTAGATAATTATGGTTTTTTAAAGATTCCTTTTATTAAATTTGAAAAATATAACGGATAAGTAATATGAGCGCAGCAGGGATGAAGGCTTTTGGCAGCATTGCTGGAGCCTTTATGAAACATAATGCTCGTAATGCTCAGATTGCGGAATATAACAGAGATAAATATAACCGTGATTTAGCTGCTAAAAAAAGGCTTAGAATTCAAGCAGCTAGTGGTAGACAAGCAGTAGCTGATATTGATCGGATGAAAGTCCGTGATGAAGATATTACTGCAGATCAAATAATTGCAAATAGATTGGCAGAATTACGGAATGTAGCTTCTATTAAATCAGTAGGAGGTCCAGAAGGACAAAGTACAGATAAATTAAAGAATCAGTCTATTGGAGATATATTACGACAAGAGAATGCATTTTTTAAAGATATGGATGTGAAAAATACTCAGTATGCTTTTCAACAGAGAGAGATAAAACATGGAATGGATATGGCGTTTCTTGATGCACAAGCTTCTATTGATAGTACTAGATACAGGAGAGGAGATGGAGGAGCAGGATTATTTATGGATCTGATGGGATCAGGTGCAGATTACTATGGATCTACAGCAGGAAAATAAATGGCACAACAAGCAACGTCTACAAGAGAACTACAAATAGGAGGTGCTGCAAATAGACAAGCTCCACAACGTAATCCGCAGGGTAGTCCAGATTATGCAGAAAGTAAGAGACAGATGGAGTTTGCAGATAGATTGGTTAATTTAACCAGTAAAGTTGGGTCTGCTCTAGGGAAACATGAAAAAGTAGATGAAGAAATTAGAAGAGCAAATGAAGCAAAATTTAAAGATGCAGAAGAAACCAGACTAAGAGTTGAAGCAAAAAGAAGACTTTTAGCAGAACAAGGAGCAGATTATAAAACTGCTCATTTTAAAGATGTAGGACCAGCAGGACAATATTCAGAACAAAAAGATCTCAGTAATCCAGATGTTGCAAATGAAATCTATAAAAAAGAATATGAATTAGCTTTTACTACTAGAAAAGTTAATAAGTTTCAGAAGAGTCTAGATAATGGTGCAGAAGCAGATATAAAAGCAATCCATGTAGTATGGGAAAATTTACAAAAAAATGAAGATCCAGATAATTTAGTTAGGGGAATGTCATTTGATCAGTTTGCAACTGAAGCGTTATCTGAACAAAAAGATCACCATTATGCAACCTTTCTTGAGTCTCTTCCTCATCTTGGCGAAGTCATAGATAAGAAAGATATAAATTATAATGCTCATGAAGATCAAATAGCAAAGACAGAACAAGGCATCAGAGATAAATTTAGACTTCAGACTCTTAATGATGCAGTCAATGATCATTATGAAATTAAAAAGTATCCAGGAGAAAGAACAATATCTGGAAAAAAGATATCAGCAGCTTCAGATTTACTAAATCAAGCAGAGTCTTTACGAGGTAGCCAAGTTACTGAAGATGGACGGATTCGTGGACTCTATAGTAAGAAGGAAGTTCATGGAGCATTTATTAAACAATATTCAGAAAAAATCTTTTTAGCAAAATCACCAGATGATCCAATATTTGAATCTCTGAATGCCATCTTTAATAGTGATGATGCTCATAAAATTCTGGAGTTAGATCCTAATGATCCAAAAGGTATAGGAAAACAATATGCAGATTTACGAGCAGAAGCAGATGCCAGATATCTAAAATTAACAAAAGAAAAAGATACAAAAGATACAGCTTCTGCAAAGGCAACAGTAGATCAGCATACTCAGGTTATAAAAACTATGCATTCTAAAGCTGAAGTAATGCTGACAAAAGACACTCTTAATGAAGATGATCTGGCAGTACTGGTAGCTACTTGGGAAAATACTGCTTCATGGGAAAAAGGCAAACCAGAATACATAGATGATATTGCTAAAAATATAAAAGCTCTTAAAGGAAAAGAAGGTACAAAAATCCGAAGTCCACTCACAGATAGTGAAAAAGTTTCAGTTCAAAAGTTTAAAGAAAATATTTTAAAAGCTGAGGATCGAGAAGATATCCAAGTTTTAAAAGGAGTTCTCTTAGCATCCACCAACTTATCATCTAGAGAAATAAACGAGAAATTAATAATTGTTGATGCTCATGAGAAACGCTTAGAAGCAGCAGATAAAGCAAAGAAAGAAAAAATAGATCTCTTTGAACAAGAAAGTACAAGACATGCTGACTCTTTAAAAGGAATATACAAGAAAGCTATAAAAGGTAAAAATTCTAAAGAATTAACAGAAGGATTAGAGGACTATAAGAAAAAGATAAACGCTGATTCTAAACTTACAGAAGGAAAAAAGAATGAATTAATAGAATCTCGTGAAGCAGAAATAGCAAGTCGAGAGCAAACTGAAAATGATGCATCAGATGTAGCAGAGACAACTAAATTTAATGAATTATTAGCAGATTTTGATCCTAAGAAAATTACTAAAGAAAATATAGGTTCTTTAGAAAAAATACTACCAAAAATTAAGAATGGAAAACTCAAGAAAGAACTTGAAAATAAAATTATAGAAGCTTCCAAAGGAATCTTTGACCAAGAAGAATTAAAACAAACAGCATTAAACAGGAAAGCTGCAAATAAAGCTTTTAATAAATTTGAAAAAGAACTCAATCTTATTAGAGAAATGGACTCTGAAAAGGGTCAGAAAGCATTACAAACACTTCAAGATACATTAGAACAAAATGCAGAATTTCCTACTAAGATTACTCCTTTTGTAGAAGCTTTCCAAACTGCTGTAGCTAATGATCCTGCCAAAAGAGATTATCGTAATATGATTGCCACTCTTCATGGTGAATTACAAAAAAAGAAAACTCAGGAACAAAAAGATGCAGAACAAGAAGGATGGGAAAACGATGCAAATGCATCAAAGGATACAAAAGAAGCAGCAGAGAAAGTAGGACAGGATGCAGTTTTTCTATTAGATACTGAATATTCACAAGCAAACTATGATGATGCTTATAATAAAATATTTGCAAAAGTAGATATGGCGCAAGCTAATGGAAGTAATCCTATTTCAGAGTTTGTTTTTCCAGAAGAAAGAAGGATGTCTCTTCTAAGATCCATCAGGGATAACAAAACTAAAAATTCTGGACAAGTTCCAAGTAATAAAGAGTTAGATCCTAAATTATATACGGAGTTCCAGAATGATATAAACGCAATAGAAGGGCTTGCTACAGGTAACTTAAAAGAAGCTGCTATCAAGTCCCAAATGATAAAACTTCAAAAAGCTTATCATGATTTTACTCTTCCACAACAAACATATGAAGATCTTCATACTGAATTACAAGGTATGAATCCTAAAGGGCCAACAATAGTTGCACCTAGAATTAGTGGATTAAAAACAATAAACTCAAAGTTTCAAGGAAGCTGGAGTAAGTTTGATGATCCAGAAGAATTCTTAGCTAAAGGTGGAAAGGAAGGACCACAACTATATGAGGATGCTCGCTCTGCATTTGAAAAATGGCATACAGCTTGGGTTAATGGAGAAG
>VTLG01007289.1_pt1 | contig 13496 bp, 7 predicted proteins | sample 4694571 | NCBI WGS metagenome assembly VTLG01 (sample SAMN12604809, study PRJNA352737) | marine metagenome | biome: ENVO:00000447; feature: ENVO:00000209|ENVO:00000569|ENVO:01000036; material: ENVO:00002151; isolation source: viral sequences binned using virsorter ...
TTAGATTCCTCCTAAGTTAAAAGTGCCAGATCCTTTGCCTAGCGATACACGATTAGCTGCAATAGCTTCGTTTGAAAATACTGCACCTGTTACAGCAAGACTTCCTAAGTCTATACTATTAGAACCTGCTGAAGCTGTATATAAGGTATTAAAAGCTGCTGTAGCAAATTTTGCAACCTCTATCAAGCCTTCTCCAATATTTTGAAAAACAGATCCGTTAAAAACACGAACACGTTTATCAACAGTATTGAAGTACAAATCGCCTTCTGTTACCGCATTACCTAAACCATCAACAGTAGGATTAGATGATGCTTCTCCTAAGTATAGTTGTAAAAAATTATTTAGGTAATTTGATGCGTTTGTTACGTTTGTAATATTAGTAGCAACTGTATTTACGTTAGATATAGAACCACCAACAGTATTTACATTTGCAATAGAACCTGCTGTTGTATTTATATTTCCTATAGAGCTTGAGACAGTTGCTATGCTTGAGTTTGCACCTGCAACAATAGATACATTTGAATTATTATTAGCTACAGTTGTTATTTCTGTAGTTTTTCCAGCAACAGTATTAATATTACTGCTGTTACCTGCCACAGAAGTTACGTTGCTACTAATCCCTGCAACTGTAGTGACATTAGAAGATATACCTGCAACTGTACTTACGTTTGATGAGATACCTGCAACAGTTCCTATATCAGTTCCGTCATTAGCAACTGTAGTGACATTAGAAGATATACCTGCAACTGTATTTACATTAGCTACGTTTGTACCGACTGCATTTACGTTAGAAATTGCACCTGCAACTGTATTGACGTTAGCTATAGAACTAGCAACAGTTGTTACCTCAGTAGCCTTTGGTACTAATCTATGAAAATTGTATGTATGTAATGTAGATGTAGTCTCTACAATAAATCCAAAGCCTTGTTGTATAACTGAAGGAACATTATTAATTGTAATTGTTGCATTATCTCCAACATTTCCATCAGCAATAGTAACAGTACCACCACTCGGGGTATGAGAGCTTAATGTAGTTTTAACTGATATAAGAGTTCCAGCACCATTATTTACATCTGGGTTTGCATTAGGAAAATTAGTTTCGTTGCTTATTGGTACAAAACCACCAACGTCATCTACTAAGTCTATAACCCTTGCATCTATAGCTGCTGTTGTTGCAACTTTATTATCAGCACTACTCCAAGTTTCACCTGATTGAATTTCTCCTAAAGTATCTTTACCATAAAATCTTTCTTCAGCACGTTTAGCAGAATAGACTTGTGTATCACTTGATGAGGTTCCAGAAGTAACAACACCTGCACCTGTAATACCATCTAAATCAACATTACCTGTTATTTCAATACCAGTAGCTAAAGTAGTTAACTTAGGTTGTGAGTCATGAAATATCTTTACAGCACCATTAGCTATACATTGTATAAAGTCTTCAGCATGACCAACAGTTGCATCTTTTTGTAAAAATAGATTAGTACCATTGGTAACTATGACTAGATCGCCAGTACCAACTTCACTAATAAAACTGCCATTACTTCCAGAATCATGAAATAGTTGTAAAGCATTTGTATCATTGTTACCAACAGTTATAAAACCACCACTTAATGTATAAGTACCATCTCCATCATCAGATGTAGTAGCAGAATTTACTTTTAATTTTTGTGTATTAGTAAGGTTAGTAGTATTAGCTGTTGCAATCGTGCCTGTAGTAAAAGCACCAGTACTAGCAGAGTTAGCACCTATAGGAGTTCCATCTATAGCACCACCATTTATGTCAACATTACTGGAAGTAAATGCTGTAGCTGTAATAGTTTTGTTTGTTAATGTCTGAGCAAGAGTATCTAAAACAACATTACCACTAGCATTTGGTAAAGTAATTGTTCTATCAGCAGTAGGGTTAGTTACTGATAATGTTGTTTCGTGAGCATCATCACTACTACCTTCAAACTGTAAAGATCCAGTTATTGTATTATTGCCATCTCTCCTAAGTAGATCGTTATTAACAATATCAACAAACTCTTGAAGACCAAACAATATCTGGTCACTTTGAGTATCTAAATCAGCTTCAGTTAAAACAGAACCATCTTGAAAGTCTATCTTTTTAGCAGATATATCTGTATCTCTTTGAAACTTTATTGCGACACCATTAGCAGGTACATGGCCTGATAAAAACTTTATAGTAGTTGCACTAGCAAACTCATAATGTGTACCTTGAGTTTTAGGAGTAAAGTCATTACCTACTGTTACATCAATTTCAGATTCAGCTAAGTAAGCAAACGAAATATTAAAAGGGTCAGACTTACCATTTGAATCGGTATTGCCATTACCTGTATGGTTAGTAAATGATGCTGCGGTGTTGGTAGCCATAACTATTTAGTAAAGGTGTTCAAAGACTTCTCAAGTGCATTGTAATATTCTTCTTTAATTTTATTCTTTTTATCTACTCTTTGCTGCAATTCATTTTGACCTCTGCTTTCAAAATATAAGTTTTCACCATGTTTAATATATGTTCTATTTATGTCAGCCAAATCTAAATATATTTCTTGTGCTGCTTTTTTACCCAAAGCGTTAGTCAATCCATATTCTTCTATAATACCTGCTCTTGATGTATAGGCTGGTGATTCCAAATAATTGTTCATAGTCTCAAGTATTGTTTTTTCTCCAAATCCGTCATAATTTAATTTTTGCGTATTTATAACTTCTTTTAATTTATTGTAATCACCTGTTGTTAATTTAATAGGTGTTACTGTTTCAGTTCCACCTCTAATAGTACCTGTAATTATTTCTTTAGGTTCTGGTAACATTCTTCCAATCAAAGCTTGTGCTTTGTAAATCTTGTAATTTTTACTTCTACTATGCCTTGATAAAGAAAATAAATCTAGTCCTTTTTTTTGTGGATATAAAACTGGTTCGTTAGTTATGTGTTCATACATAAAAGGTAAATCATAATTTAGACCCATAAATTTTTCTTGTGATTGGTTAATTATGTCTCTTAAAACTCTTTGATACAAATTATGTTTATTAAACTCAGGATCACTTATTGAAAGTTCTTGATTTATTGCATCACCTTCTCTAACTTTTGTATCGACTCTCTGTTGTAAAAGCTGTACTTCTTCATCACTAAAACCCATTATTTTTAAAATGTCTGCTGGTGTTTGTTTTAATCTCGCACCTAAATTTGAGTATGGTATAAATCTTGCAGCAACTAATTGTCTGCCTACATATTCTGAAAACTTTTTAAGTCTATAGTTTGTAGGACTGTCAACTTCGCCTTCATCTCCTTCTCCTACTTTTGGTACTGCTTGAAATATATTCATCAATTCATTTATTTGTGCTGTAAAACTTCTATTAAATATATTTCTACCAACTGCACCTACCCAACCAATAGTAAAATCGTCATAAGGTTTATCACCAATTACACCAGAAGCGTTAATAAAATCTACCATCAGACGTAGATAGCCAGCCATAGGTTCAGGTATATTTTCGTAAGTTTCATACTCATATACTGGTTCACCATCATCACCAAATAAAGGTTCGCCATCTTCGTCATACTGTAAAGTTCCTTTGCTGTATGGTCGCCAACCATTTTTCCACATAGACTTCCACATAGCAGCACCTTCTGGTTTTTTAAAATCAGGACCACCACCTGTCAATATAATTGGAGGTACAAATTCTTCATCTCTTAATTTTCTTCTATAGTCCATAGCAGTTGCACCAATCAACATTGCTAGACCCATACCTAAACGTAATTCACCTCTTGTTTGTTGTGCAATGATTGGATCTGCACTTAACAAATCATTTCTTATCTCTGGCAAAAGTACTTGATTTAATGGGTTTAAATTAGTAAAACCTTTACCTGTATCAATAACCATAGGTTGATTGATAATAGGAAGTAATCTTGCGTTTGATTTTAAAATGTTTGTTGGTGCTTTTGTAAAAGAAAAATAAAATCTAGCAAGTGGGTGTTTGTTAGCAAATTTATTTAAAGCAGAAGCACCTTTACCAAAGTAATCTTCTGTTCTTATATCTTGTGTAAAGGTTATTGTTTTACCAAAATCCTGTGCTTGTTTTAATATTTTTTCCGTTAAACCAGCGTCTACAATATCTTCACTACCACTACCTAAAGGCACTTTGCCATTTTCAGCATAGTATTGAAGAATCGAATCGACATGACCTTTTATAAATTTATTTAATTCATCTCCTTGCTTACCAAGCCTAAGACCTTCATTGAAAGATTCAAAAGTAGCAGCAGCAATAATGTTAGGAGCTTGTATCAGAGCATCAGTAGATGTCATCAATCTCATTGGCAGTCTTATAAATTTACCTGTTTTGTCTACAAATCTAGAAGCTAAATTATCGCCATCAGAAGAAATCATAAATCTCTGTCCAGTATCACCTTTAAAGTTTCCAATATTTACAAAGTTATCCTCCATATCCCAAGACTTTTTCCAAGCTTTAAGACCAAAATTCAAATTAGAATTTAAAGCAAACAAATGTCTTTTAGCACCTTCTAACTCTTTTAAATTGTTTGAACCTAAAGCTAACTTTAAGGCTGCTAAATAACTTTGTGCTACTCCTGATATAAAGTTAACTTCTTGAGTAGTAGGTGCAGAAAGTAATGCGTTGATACCTACTTCGTTTACTGTTCTCATTCCTTTGTCTAAAGCACCCATAAAACCATCTACTTTTTTCATGGCAACTATCTGTTCCACTTTGCCATCTGTGCGTTCAATACGATTTGCTAATCTATATAATTCATCTAAATCTCCTGATTCTTGTGCTTCTCTAATACGTTGTTTTAATAATGCTCTAAAATCTTTTTTCTCTCTTAATGCTTCATTAAAATCTAAAGTTGATTCTCCTACTTGTTCTGTTGCTTCTCGTTTTTGTGCAGGTGTCATATCCATTACTTCTTCTGGGCTTTTACCTGCAATACCAGAATCAGGTTTAGCTTGTAAAGTTTTACCTACACGACCAAAAGGAGTTCTAACTGCTTTTATATCCATAGTCAACCAATCTTCTACTTTTTCTAAAGCGTCATCTAATTCATCTGCTGCTTGTTCTATTAATTTAAAATTTTTACTATCAAGAGCATTTACATATTTTGTATTTGCATTAACAACTCCATCTGAAGCCAACACTACGTTTTGTGCTAAAGCAAAAGCCAACTCATCAGGTGGCCTTTCACCATAAAATTTTATATATTCTTCTGCCATAGCTCTTATTCTTTTTGAATTTTTAAGGTCTATAACTCTGTCATCATATAAATTTAATGCACCAAGTTTTGTTTTTAATTGTGACTTTCTACCTTCAAACACATTCTTATCTTTCATTTCTCTAATTGTTTGATCTATACCCTCTTGGAAAGTACCCTTAACTCCTTTGTTTGTATATTGCTGTGGTGTTTTTGTTTTATCTCCTAAGTCTTGTTTTTTCTTTTTAGCAACTGTACTAACAGACTCACCAAGATATTTTGCATCTGCTGGTATTTTTAAGACAAGGCCAGAAGTATTATCAGGAGATGCTTTAGCACTACCTGTCATTTCTGCAACCATATCTTTTACTTTTTGGTGAACCTTTACACCATGAGCTTTTATTTCTGATTTTGAAAACCCTTGAGCTTCTAATGCTTCTACAATTCTATCTTCAGCTTTAGATTTACTTTTATTACTTCTAATAATATAAGCAACTTGATCTAGTTCAGATTCAAACTGTATGCTTGCCAACCCATATCTAGGCTTCATACGTTGTAAAGACTTAGGTAGTTGAAATACTCTTTTAGGTTGAATAACTGTATCGTCTTGTTTTTCTAATTTTCTTTTTAATGTATCTGTTTGATTTACAGCGTTAATTATTTCTTCTTTTTCTTTTTCTGTTATTGTTTTGTTAATTTCTTGTGCAGTTTTATTAGCATATTTTTTATTTAATTTTGTGCTTATATTATCTAAGCCTTCTAATGCTCCTTTAAAAGTTACACCAAAAGTTCCTCCAAGTGCAGCAGAATCAAAAATTTCTTTAGGTGTTAAAAACTGTTGTTCATTAATACCTTTTCTTATTTGTTCTCCACCAACAGCGATACCAGCACCTTGTATAGCAGCCTTTTTAAGACCACCTTTTCCTATTTTGGCTGTAGATCCGAAAGGTATCATTTGAACAACACCAGACTGTATAGCTTCTCCAAAGTCTATATTTTCTTCACCTCTTGCTTTTTGTGCAGCAATATTAAGACCAACACCACCAACAAAGTTAATACCAAAATATGCAGCTTTAGTTACAGGATCAGGACTAACTAATAAAGGCAAAGTTAATTTATCAAGGCCAACACCACCGCCAATATCAATACCTAAACCTGCTGCTTGTTTATATGGATCTCCTTTCTCATCTTTAAATGTACCTTCATCACCTTCTGTATAAAAATTATTTATAGAGTTTTCTAAATCTACATCTATATCCCAATCTAAAAAACTTTCTGTTTGTTTATATATATCGTTATTTATAGGCTGTAAAAAGTTAGTATCAGTTTGAAAGCCACTTATAGGTTGACTAGCTTGATTGTTATTTAAATTTGAATCTGTCATCTTTAATCAGTAAGAAACTGTTTGTAGGAGTTATTTGTATAAGCACCCCACGCACCAAACCCTTGTTGGTCAAATAAGCGTTTAGCTGCTATTACATTAACAATAGGGTCATATAATTCATCTGTTGATTCAATATCAAACAACCTTAACCTTTCTTCTAAAAAGTCATCAATCATATTTAATTGGAAAAGACCTATAGAAAATTCGTTTTTCTTTTGAGGATCTAAACCTGATTTTACTGTATCAATCATAGGATCACCTGCTGACTCTGCCATTGCTACAGCAGCCATAATCTTTGCATCTGCTGGTTTGAATCCTACAGCTAATAACATTTGTTCTATTTTAGTTTGTGGTATTTTTTTGGTCTTATCTACTCCTTTTAATATTTCATCTAGCTCTTCTGTTTGATTTAGTTTACGTTCTCTTGCTTCATCTTCTGGGGTAGAAGGTGTAAATGCACCGCCTTCAACATTATCTTTCTTACCACCAAACAATAATTCAGTACCAGTTTTCTTGGTTTGGTTATCTTGATTAAAAGGATTATTTGTTGAACCAACCTCATTAATAAATGGATTATTGTTAGTATTTTGCTGATTTAAAAACTCTTTAAAACGCTTGTCAACTTCTGACATAATTCCAGAAGCATCATATTTTGCTGCTTTTATTTTTTTAGCATCAACAAATAATTTAATAGTCTCTTCTCTGATTAACTTATCTCTATCTTCTGGTTTGATAGTAAGATTACTTTCTATCTTTCTAATTGCATTGATATATCTTTGTTCTAAATCATAGAAATCTGCTGTTTCCTGTTTTCCTAAAGTAATTTGACCCATAGCATCTTTCTCGCCAATCATATCTTTTGCTGTTTTTAAATTATTAAATATCTCTGTGCTTCTATTTGTTTGTAATCCTTTACCTAAAGTTTCTTCTATTTCATTTTTAAGTCTTTGTAAGTTTTGCTTGTCTTCATCTGTAATCGTCACACCTAATGACTTCTCAAATCTAACTAACTCTGTATATGCTGCTGAAGGGTTTGTATCATATACACCTTTAAACCTAAGATCATTTTCAAAATTGGTAAACCAATTATCTCTATCAAAATCTTCTACTTCTATTTTGTCTTTTAAAAAATCTAATTCTTCTGGATAAAGTTCAGCAAGTTTATTAAGTCTATCTCTGTTTTGTTTGCCATCTACAACTTGAAAGAATCCATATTGTTTTATCTCGTCAAGAAATAGTTTTTGTCTAGTTTCGGTAGCTTCTCTTTCTTCTTCTTCTCTAAACTTTTCACTAGCATTTAACAAATCAACTCTTAGTTTCCTTATATCGTCTTCATAGAAATCTTTTAATTTTGATTGTTTTACAGTACCATCTTTTGTAATTTGTTGTGGCCCTACTTTTAATTCACCAGCATAATCTAAGAAATCTTTTACTTCGTCATAGCCATCTAATCCTTTATCTTCAAATTCCAAAAATATACTGTTAGCTGTATCACTTATAATTCCAATCATGTTAGAAGGAGATACAGATTCAGTTAATCCATTTACTGCAAGTTCATTTATACTATCTTGAACAATACGTCTTGATTGATCTATACCTGTTTCACCTTCTTCTACTTCTAAAATACCTTTTTCTATCAATTCTTGGTTTTCATCTATTTTATAAAAAGTACTTTTTAAAGTATCACTAATTTTATTTTCAGCATTTTGTACGTTGTATTCATTATGTGCTTCTTGATGTGATAAATGTATTTTTTGTATAGCTTGATTTTGTTGTGGTAAAAAGTATTTATTTACATAAAGTGATCTAATACCTGATACATCACTTTGCTGTGTAGAACTATATTCACCCAAAGCTGTTTGAAACTCAGGAGACTCTACACTATATTGCTCTAGTGGTACGTTGATTATTGTGCCATCATTCAACTGTTTTTTTACTGTGTAGTTATTAAAAAAAGTTTTAGCTTTTGTTTCTGCAATACTACCTAAAGTAATGGCTAGTTGTTTCTCTACCCCTGCTCTAAAAAACATATTACCGCCAACCAACTGCCTAGCTGCCTTACTGCCATCTTGTTTTTTTACTTGATTGATAATACGTTGCAACTCAGGCTTGCTTGCTTGCATAACCTTTTCCATACCAAGTTGTTCTTGTTCTTGTTTCTTTTCATTTATTTCTGCACCAAAATAATTTTGTAGTGCAGGGTTAACTGAAGATAAAATACCAGCAAGTTCTTCTGCATTTGTTTTTGGCAATACACTAGGTTCTGCTACAAAAGTATCTACAGGACTTGCTGCTGGTTGAAATGCTGTGCTTTGAAAACTTGATGTCATTGTTAAGCGTATTTAATAGCAGTAAAGGAACTCAAACCTTGTGCTGCTGTATTAAGAATAATCGAACCCAAAGTAGGGATCTGATTATATGCTTGATTTATATTGCTTTGTAGTTGATTACGTCTATTATCTCTCTGTGCTTCAAGACCTCTAACAACTCTTGTATATTGTCTTGATTGTGATTCCATTGCTTGATTTATAGATTCTCTCATATTTGCTGTTTGTCTTTCACTATCAGCTAACAACATATTTACTGTAAGACCTGCTTGTTCTGATGCTCTTATAGCTCCTTTTGCCTGTAAACCTTGTATTGTTTTTGCTAATTTTTCTTGTGCTTGTGAAGCTCTACTTTCTTTTAATTGTGCTGCTGTTGCTTCTTGTTGTGCTGTAAAAGATTGTTCTGCTGATCTGTTGGCAATCAAAGCACTTTGATATGTTTGGTCTGCTGCTGCCTGTGCTGCTGCCCGACCTGCCAATCCAGTAGCTAAGTTAAGACCTAAAGACGCAGCAAATAAACCTGCACCGCTTCCAGCAGTTAAGGCTCCACCTGTTAATGCAGTACCAATAGCAGGGAGACACATTTAAGCTATCCTCAGAAATTCGTAAAATGGTTTACTTTCTTTTCCGTATTTTGCGTGATAATTAATAAAAGTAAACCCAAGAGCTTTTAACCACTTGATAGCAGAATCGTTTTCCGCATATACAAAATTATATAAGATTTTATAATTTTTCAACAAGCTATCCACCCATTGTTTACCTTGTCTAACTAATTGTATTTTATATTTTTTATTACTAAACAACTCATCAGTAGCAACCATAAATATACAACCATCACTTATCACACCACATATACCCATAGGCTGGTCATCATCACCTGCAATAGTAAGACTTTTTGCAGCATATAAATAAGATAGTCTTAAAGCTTCTTCTGCATCTTGTCCTGTTTGATACCTTGCTTCTATCCTGTCCATTTGTCTCATGTTTTTACATACATAATTTAAGTCAGCTATATTTGCTTTTCTCAAATATCCCATCAAATCCTCCTACTTCTCATGTGAAACATAGCTTCGTATTCTGCACTTGATAACTGTGTTGGTAAGAACGTGTCATTCTTTACATCTATATCTACTCTATCGGCTCTACTCATAATAGGAACTCTAAATGTTCCTGTCTCTAGATTGATTTGACCAACAGCAGCAGACGCAGCACCAAGTAAACGACCAGTAAATTTATGTATACTTGTGTCTCTATTTTCTGGTGTTACTTCTACTTGAAAGAATCCTGTATCTTCAAACTTGATATAGAAATGATGTAGTTGCAATCTACCACTAGCTATCTCACCAGCATTATTAGCACCACCTTCAGTCATTCTTTGTTGACTAAATCTATAGTGCATTGTGTATGGTTCACCAATTATAAATTTACTATTTCTATAATCACCATTAGCTGTAATAGTTGTAGTAGAACCATTAGAAGTATTTGTAGTCTGTACTAATTGCCCTGCTTTCAAGGCTATTGTATTTCCTCTAGTATCAACATAAGTACTTGTCTCATTAGCACCTAAATAACGACCAATTACAGACATAGTGCCATTTAACCTATAAGGCAAAGTAAAAGTAGTAACGTCATTTGTAGCGTTATAAGCAACAGATACACCTGTTGTTGCTTCTGTAACCTTATGATCTAAATGAAATTCAAACTCTGCATTAGGTTCTCTAAACTCAGCTTCAAATGGTAGTTTTTCTAAACTTGTACCATTAGCTTCTTCTATAACCATAAATAAATCAGTACCAATAAAATCTATATTTTTTATAGACTTGGCTGGATTAAGAGTAAAGGTAGCCCAACTATTTAATATCTTTTGAAAGTTATCACCATATAACCATCTGTTTATATAAAGTTTGTTTGGATTATCTGTACCTACTAAAACCAAAACATCTTCGTTTGTACTGACAGCTAGTTTAAAAATATTACTTGGTATTAGTCTTGGTACATGAATAGTAATGTTGCTTGCATCTTTTATAGCTATGTCTTGTTGTGTTATATATTCTCTTACACCTGCAAAAGTTCCTTTGTTTGTTAAATAATAAATAGAAGAACCAGAACCTACAGGCTGTGCAAGATCACTTGATTCAAATTCTGTTGCGACTAAGACGTTAGCTGTTTTGGGTGTAAGGTTATCTGCTGAACTACTTAAAACAAACTGTGTCTGATCTGAAAATAAAATCAGTTGTTCTCCCATAGTGACTGCGTGTTTTAAAATAGCAACTTTTGTATGTGAAGCTGCAACGTCTATGGGGTCTGAATCTATTACAGATAAAACTGTTTCTGGAAAAAAACTAAAAAACTCTGAGACTCTTGAAAGTACCACATTATCATCAGATAAAAACCCTAACCTGTTTCTAAAAAAGAATACGTTGTTTATTTTGTTACCAATAAAAGAAGGGTTGGGTGCAGAATCTGTATCACCTACAGTACGTTCACCCCATTTAGGTAAAGTATATGTTACTCCTGACAACGTATAAGTATCACCATCTACTCTTGCAAATCTAAAATTACCATCAGCCTGACGTATTAAAACGTGTGGCATAGTAGCGTAATTAAATTTAAATTCTATCCCTGCTTCTACAGATTCTTCCCATTGCCCTTCTTCAAAAGCACCACCATTATTAGTAACAAACTTAACGTAGTAATTATCAAAGTTTGTTGATTCATCTCCTTTTACTTCTACAACATATCCATTAGGAGACACAGTAGGTAAATCTGTAAATCTTTGTACTGAATCTTTTACGATTGTTAACTGTGTATTACCTTGCGTATCGTTACCATCAATAGAAAAATTACTACCATCATTTTTTTTAATATGTATAACAGGACCATTTCTAGCAATAGTAAAACCTGTTAACCCAGAATTAAGACCTGATTGTAAATCAGTAGCTACTTGTGTAGTGCTAAGTGTAGAGTTTCCTGTAGTGTCATCAGTTACAGTAACACCATCAACAGTTACAGAATAGGTTGTCTTATCTGAGACTTGGTTTACAAATACAATAGCTTGAGTGATATTGCCAGCAGATAAGCTTGTATCCATTGCTGTTGTAATACTTGTATTAACAACAAAAGTAAAGTCAGCAATCGTTACTGTTTTGATTTGTGTTCTAGGTGTTGATGTATTTAAATAAGCAGTACCATCAGGTTTGTTTACTGTCTTTTCTGTACCATCTAATTCATATACTTTGACATTACCATCACTAAAAATTGCTATATATCTTTCAGTTGTATCTCTATTTATAGTTTGTATATGAACATTACCTACAGTAGAAGAACTTAAATTAGTAATAAACTGTGTACCAGAACGCTTTACAAGACCTTGTACTGGATTACTGTTTGCATTGTCTTGTATGTCTGCATGGTCAGCTTGCTTTGTAGAGTCAGCAGCTTGTGATATACCTCTCAATAGTGTAGGTATTGCTCTTGATACTACTGCCATAGTTATCTAATTAATCCGTTTGCTGGTGAATAAGTATCAAAGACACTTGTTAATGAAGGATCACCTCTAAGTATGTTATGATCTCCATTTGCTAAATCTGTTTCCATTAGTATAGCTCTTGCTCTAATTTCGTCTTGCTCCGTATAGCTTCTTAAACCATCATCACTTACTAATCTATCAACAAATACTCTTGCAGCTTTGATGTTGATATAACTTCTTGCTGGTTCTGTCAACTCTATAAAAGGTCTAAAGTAAACAACAGTACATATTAAATCTTCATCAAATTCATATCTATTATTTAATCTGTCATATAGTTTTAAACCACGTTGTATAGGGTCAATAGTTGGGTGTTGATGTATGTTTGCATCTATACGCAATATATCAGTCGATAATTCTATTTGTTTAGTTGTTTGATTTCTAACTAAAGTTACATCTATTTCAGTATTAAAAGACCAACCTTCTGATTGGATTCTTTTATTGACTTCAATAAGAGTTGACTGTGCTATTCGTACATCAACTGGAACTTGCCCTGTCAAACTGTTAACAGGTGCTTCTCCTATAGCAGCCAACATTATATTGATTGCTTCAAGTTCTGTGGTTGCAGCTACAGTCATTGTTTAATACTTTTTTAGTTTGAGTGAATCCCTCCCACCCTTACTCTTTTTCTTTTTAATATTGTAAGCTTTTCCTTCTGGCATGATAAAAAAAAGGGTATCTAATAATAAGATACCCTATAAATTGAAATTAAGAAGCAGATAGCTTAATAGTAGCTGCACATTCTGGTCTTAGGATTCCATGACCAAGAGCATACTTAGCAACCATTAATGTACCTTGATACATAATTCCGTAGTCAGAACCAGAGATCTCAGTTGTCATATCCATTAGTTTTACTGTACCAACAGCAGACTTGTGGAAGACAAGACCAATAGTTTTACTATCGTCACCTGAGTAGGTATTATTGGCACCGCTTGGATTGCTGCCGACATTACTCTGAGGTACGTTGTTTGACATCATGATTGGGATGCCAGCAACTTGTTGTACCTTACCAGAAGCAAACGAACCATTACCCTGTGGGTTGAAGTCAACGTCTAC
>VTLG01009054.1_pt1 | contig 13496 bp, 19 predicted proteins | sample 4694571 | NCBI WGS metagenome assembly VTLG01 (sample SAMN12604809, study PRJNA352737) | marine metagenome | biome: ENVO:00000447; feature: ENVO:00000209|ENVO:00000569|ENVO:01000036; material: ENVO:00002151; isolation source: viral sequences binned using virsorter ...
ATGTCTGGATCGTTTCGGAATCCGCAGCAGCCCTTCTAAGTGCTTCCTTACCTACACTAGCTTTACCGTTATTATCTGTTGGAGTGTAACCAAGTATAAGTGTTAGTTTGTTTAGTAATTGCTTAGAACTTTTAATATTAAAGCCAGCATACTTTTTAGTCCCTAAACGAATAGCACCCGTATCTTTGGGTCTTAAATTAAAACTACCATCTTCATCTCTAGGAAGTTTTTCTCCTTCAGGTAACGCATTATCTAACTCTCTTATAAATTCATCTCCCATGTGTTGAACATCAAAAGCTTTATCTTCTTTATAGTTTTGAAGAGCTTCTGCGTTCCACGGTAAACCTACCCTCCACATCTGAGCCATAGCAGGTAAAGCTTGACATTCTAGTGTATAACTAGCTTTTAAGTTAGCTTTACTTAACTTCTGATCTAATACTTGATCTAACTCAAGTAACACTTCTACGTCTGTAGCTGCATACTCTAATTGTTCTTTAGATAACTCAGGTTTAGACCAATCAGATCTCTGTTGCTCCTTTGGTAACTCAACATCTAAATGTTTACTAGCTAGAGCATCCAGTGAATGTTTAGCGTGAGGTACACCGTTATATAAAAGTTTGTTAGCTATAAAAGAGCACCTAACATTTCCTCTTACATAGATTCCCTGTTCCTGTAACCAACCTAAATCAAATACAGCATTATGGGCCAACCAAAAGCGACACCCATTGTTGAAGAATTTATCTAACTGATCCCAATCTTTTTCTTCTAAGTCAAAACAATCAATAACAACGATTGTTTTAGCTGTATAAGAACCTAATTGAATCAGTCTTAAACCACCTTTCTTTGGTTGTAACTGGGTCGTTTCAGTATCGAAGCAAATACTACTGCAAGTATTTAAGCGGTGAAGATGCTCTATCCCATAAAAGACAGAGTAATTTTGGAATGAGGTCATGGATTAACCTAATGTTTACTTTATTAATGTAGCACACTAATGTATTTTAGACCATTTTTTAATCTTTTTTCGCACTAATTTTTTGTCTAATCTAGTCATAAGGCAAACCTCAAGACCACTTTCCAAGGCACTTTCTATATGGCAGTTGCAGTAGACATCGTTCCAGTAATGAATCTGCTCAACCCCATTAACTTTCCCATCTTCTCCAACACTCGTGTATCTGACAGAAGCTAGTGGTCCGTCTTTTCCATAATCAACTGTGTAAGCACAGATGCGTACAGGATTATCACTCATAAGAACCCCTTAACTCCTCTGGAACGGGATACGCATTACTTTTCAACCACTCTTTCCATATTTTAGGAGGGTAAGATCCTACTCTTGGATATTGTGCGCTCTCATAAGTGATACCTTTTTTAATACCTTTATCCCTACAGAGTTTACTTAATTCCGTACCTATAAAAGACCTCCTCGTTAAATCCCACTTTTCACCTGTCCTATCTAGATAACTTTTTAGTAAGGACTGCATAGCTCTTACTCCTAAATAGTCCGATATTCTCACTCTCTCTATTTCCTTATCACTAAGTCTACGTGTGAGTATTGTGTTTTCTCTACAGCTTTCTTCAGTGATTCTTAACCTATATTCGTGGTCTTCATGCTTATTCGTTAGATCTATAACACTTTCAGTTAGCAGAGGAACAGCCTTAACAATATCGGCTGTTATAGATGCAAGTTTTTCTAGCCTAGAATCACTATCATCTGACCTTTTACTAAGACCCTCGAAATCCTTCGACATAGCATAATCTTTGTATGTGTTATTCATTGTAATACTCTATCGCTATACATCAATAACTTGATCTTTTACAAGCATATCTAATACTTCTTTAGGCTCGACTTTCCACATGTTCCATTCGTCTTTTCCTTGTGTGCCAGAATTACTGCCAAAACCTTCATCCGTTCCAGTGGAAGAGTTTTCAACGATATTGGGTTTTGACAAAACCTTATTGCTGCCAAAACCTACTTTTTTGGGGGAGGTTTTGACAAGAGGGGGGTTTTGACAATCCCGATTGTCGTTGAAAGTCGTTCCAGTATCTACATTTTGAGGTTTTGACACACTTTTTAACTGACTATCAGGAGAAGTATCTTTTTTCACTGGAACGCTAAGAGCTTGATAGTACTTAGCAGGTCTTCCACCTCTCTTACCTGTAATCTTTGGACCGTTCACTTCTTCTATTAATTTTTGATCTTTAAGTCTCTTAATTCCGTGTTTTAGTGCTGTTTTTCTATGTACCCCACCTACCTGTTCATTATGTACTAGATCGGCAATTGTATAAGGTTTTATATTTGTCCTCATAACCTTCAATATTGCTTGAGAGAAAGCGTTAGGACAGTCAAACGTAATTGCATTTTCTGTCTCTGGGTAACTAGATATTGTGTATGTGTAATCAAGTTGCAAATTAAACAGCATTTTCATATCTGCTCTGTCATCCCTAGATTTTTTAACCTGTACGGAACGTGTATTAGACCCGACACTTAACTCTGCGGCTTCTGCACTCTCCATTTTTCTCATATTCCAGCTTTCATCTACAGAGTTCTTTATGGCTGTAGTACCTCTTTCTGATCCATCCTTATTGTTGTGGTGAATGATAATTAGAGAACAAGGAGGGAACCCAGTTTCATTACCATTCCTACTAACAAGCTTCTTTAAAGGTAGAGCATATTCTCTAGCATTTTCGTTATAAGGATTACTCTTATTACAACCATCCAAACTATCAATAACTATAAGATCATATTTATTCTTCTTTTGCAGCTTTTCAAATCTTGAGTACCACTGCATATCCCACTCTCCAACTACCTCTACGTTCTTCTTATTCTTTATATTTACCTGTTCAAACTGTCTCCTTAAAACTCTTTCATTCTGATCACCATTAAGCCATAAAACTTTACCCATTGGAACGTTTACTTTATCCCCATAAACCTCGAAAGGAATACCATCCGCTATATGTTTAGCGATAGTCATACACATCGCTGTTTTACCTGTTCCACCATCAGCATGTAACAAGAGTGTCCAGGGTTTAGGTAGTAATCCAGGTATTGTGTATTCAAAAGGAGTGTCATCTAATTCACCTATACTTTTTGGTTTATGTCCCTTAGTTCTTTCAAATAACTCAAAAGATTCCGCTAATTCTTCTATCTCAGCAGCACTTCTACGTTTACTCTCAATAGCTAACTTGTGTAATGCTTGATTCCTGTAAGCAGGGTTCTCATTTACTGGATCGTTATCTATCTCTACATAGCTTTTAATAACATCTGGGCCATCAGGAATCTCTTCCTTAAATTTAAGAGGAATAGCAGAAACTTCTTCCACTAATTTATCTAAACCGTTTTCTTTTAATCTCTTTCTGTCTGGGTCACTTTCATCTGCAAGTCTTATCAAACTACCCATATTTAATCTAGTTCCATCATTTCTCCAAGTTCTATACCATCTGTCAGCACAGGGATCTTCCCCGTTTTTCCATACATCTTCATAGGCTGGATCGTTTTTACTCCAATCTGTCCAAAGCTTTAAACCTTCGTCTCCCCCTAATTCATTATTGATCATTGCCCCTATTTCCCACCAATAATCCTCTTGACCTGGCCCCTTGTATCCAATAACACTTAAACAACTGGATATAATTGCAACTTTCTCTTCTTTACTTCTCTTAGACCACCTGTTATCTACATACTTAATATCAACCTCAGTGTTCTTTTCTCTATACCTTTCTTTCATCCGAGCAATCAACCAATCAGGAGCAACAGGTATGTTATGTAGATCTCCTTTTAGTTCATAATTACCCTCTCCTGTGTAGTACTCACCAGCAATAACACCCTGACCACCCCATAAAACTTCCCATCCCTCATAACCAGCAGCAGAGTGACTAAGTGACGCAACCTCTAACCAATTTTCTTCTGGAACGATGAATAAATATTTAGCAGCGTTTTTCTTAGGAGAGATAACAACAGGAGCTTGATCTAAGTCTTTACCCCATTTCTTTTTTATCGCACCTAAGTTTCTATCAACATCAAAAATTACCAATCCATCAGATTTAATACCTGTAAATACACCAATAGCTTTAAAAGTCTCTGGTTCTTTCTCTATCTTTAATGCAGACTCCTTTACGTTTAAACGTATTTTCCACGCCTTTCCTAGAGGTGCTTTACCACTAGCAAAAGTATCTGGATCGTTTTCATGCTTCTTAGGTAGTAGAACACCCTTTGCATATATCGGACAGGTAGACCAATTTAAGGGAATATCAGGGATGAAATTTGTACTACTCATGTGCTACTATACCTTTGTAAAGTTTAATTTTTAACCCTGTCAGGTATAGCCAACCTGAGAGGGTTTTTTCATTCTAACCCATAGACAAACAATTGTCCATGTGCTACTGTAATAGAGCAATTAGGCAATTACGCCACTCTAAAACATGCCACTCATTTCCAAACGTCTTCGTGACTCATCATCCACAGGCAACTCAGGCTATTTAAAACCATCCGACATCAAAGATGGGGATAGTTTACGTTTCTCTTTGTTATCTGAAGAAGCTTTAGACTACTACCTATTTTGGGTACAGGAAGTTTCAGGATCAGGTAGAAAGCCTATCCGTTGTATAGAAGACCCTTCTCCTGAAGATATTGATTCACTGTTAGATCAAGCTCAGGAAAGATGGGGTAAAGAATATACTCGCCCTAATAACAGAGATGCTTCAAGTAGTGATCCTGTAAAGATGGCTTCTTCTGTGCCTGTATATAACTACAGCACAAGTTCTGTTCAGGTACTTGAGTGGTATCAAGCAACGATCACTCAAGCACTAGATGAGATAAGTCAGATGGAAGACTACAAAGACTGTATGACTGAAATTGACTTAGTTATGAAAAGAACAGGTACAGAAAAGAATACTAGATACAGCCTTAATGCTGTTCCTAGAAAGAAAGGTGCTACAGCTTCTATTGAGCTTGCATGGAAAGAAGCCCAAGAAAAAGGCTTTGATTTAACACGCTTATTAGACGGGGGAGACGTTTTCAAAGCAGCAGCTTAAATAAATAAGGGGTCGCACAGACCCCTTTCTTTTTACTATGTATAAATCATGTCCCTGGAACGACTTCCTAAATTTGACTCAGATTCTTTCAGTTACGTTGATGACACTGGTTCACACTATTACCATCTTCTTCTTTGCCCTAATTGCAAAGGAGACTATTTGCACCACATAAAAGTAGAGTCTGGGCCTAAATCATACGTTGGCTATTCCCCAAGTGATCAAGGTGCAACGACTGAGGATTTTATAAACATATATTTTTATTGCGAATTTTGTGGAGAAGGAAGAGACGAAGAAACTTTTTTACATATCGAACAACACAAAGGTCAGACATTCGTTGAATGGAGGAGGAAAAAATAAAATGCCTATCCTATTTAGCCCTTTCATGTTATATTAATCATGGGAACGTGTATCTACTCACCATTAATGGGAACGCTAGACAAACAAAACGCTCTAGCCGACCTAAGACACTGGAAACTGGAAAGAGACGACACTCAAACTTTATATCCACACAGGATATATCGAGATGCTAAGAAAAATGTATATCATTCAGTAACTCATATCCTTAGTCAAACCGCACCCCAAGAGAAGAAAGATGCACTGGAACGTTGGCTACAAAAACCCAACAGTTACACAGAAAGGGACATTGCTTGCAAACGTGGAGAACTTGCACACTCACATGCAGAATACCTTCTTAAGACTGGTGCGAAACTTTCAAGAAACGCTGGAAACAACCGAGGAGTCTGGAAGACTGGATCGGACGGACTTGAACGGTGTCCTAGCAAAGTTACAAAATGGGCACTCGAAAAAGCAGCAGAAAACGCCCCTAAAGTTGGCTTTTCAGCCAGTGGCTACGCCCGAGGCTTACGGTCTTTCATCTTGGAACGTGTAACGGCAATCCACGCATCCGAATTTAGCGTCTACAACGAAAAACACGGCTACGCAGGAACCGCCGACGCCCTAATAGACATTGACGGCGACGGGCCATTCATAGCCGACTGGAAAACCGCAAAAGATACACGTAGCGAATCCATCATCGACCAATTCTGTTGCCAACTTGGAGCGTACAGCCTAGCCTTAAAATCCCTAATCGGACTCCGCCCCAAAAAAGGAGCCGTAATTATTGCTAGACGTAGTGGAGCACCCCAAATAAAAATCCTCAGCGAACTCGAATTACGAGCCGCCGAGGTATGGTTTCTGGAACGTAACGAGCAGTACCAGCAATCTCTAACTCTCAACCAAACTTAAGACCCTTACATATATAAAAACGCATCAACGTAGTTTTATTTATCCCTAATTCTTTAGCTCTTTTTTCTAACAGTTCAATCACTTCCAAAGGTAATCTAGCCCCTACTGTTTTCATAGCAGTAGATTTTTTCTGCTCAATAAAGGTAACTCCATCAATCGTAATTTTATTCATAACCAGTCATGCCACTTAGTACCGAAATTAGATTTCATATCATCATCTGATGGCTCGTAATCCTCATCTTCTTCTTCTTCTGGCTCGTCTGGCTGATTCCAAAAAGAGTTATTAAACAAGTCATTCTCAGCTTGTCTAAAAATCTCCGACTCCGAATAGCGTCTAGTACCCATTTTTCTCACTCCAATTAAGTTGTTCTTTGATGGAACGTCCATCATCAGCCAAGTCGGTAAGAATCTTTTTAAAATCCTCCCAACTTTTATCATCCCCAGAATGTACGCTGTCCCATGTAGCAGCAAAATCTGGGCAAAAAGTTTCAATCATGTAGATGACCTTAGGTAGAACTAAGGCATCCTCATAATGAATCCCACAATAGGGATGTAGTGTCTCAGGATCATGTGACATGTTAATGACCTATGTAAGGAAAGTAATTACGTGGATCGTTACTATCTCCAGCATCTTCAGCATCAAGAATAGTAACCTTAAGCCCACTAATCCCAGATCTTTTTAGTATCTGGGTTAGAACTTCTTTTGTGTAGGCTTGTGTATGCTCTACACGTATTAAAAAATCAGTTTGTTTCATTGGAACGGAACATAATTAAGTGCTTAAATTTCCCTAATAAATTTGAATAATGTTGCTGAGCCTTCATATATCTTTCTGGCTCTTCAGTAGAGTCAATAGAAAGCATAATGTCTTCAGCATCCCTAAGTAGAACTGATGGATGGATCGCTTTGTATCCACCCTCAGTATCTACCTTGTCTGTTCTAAAGTTTCGATAAGCTTCTCTATACCATTCATAAGAAGTAGTGGAGCTTATTCCGTAGTCTTGTTGTAACTCAGTCGTTACATTTCTACGGATATGCTTATCCTTAATCTTTAGATTGTCTAATAGAGCTTGTTCTATAAACTCTATTCCTTCTTGTTTATCCATTCTTACCAACTAGCTACATATCTAAAAGAATCAAAACCTTTAGGATCAGGAAACTTTCTGTCTTTTCTATCTTTTTGATATTCTTTTAACTCAGCTTCTTTATATATACGTGCTTGCTCTTTTTGATAAGCAAGTGTCTTTTCTAGTATCTCTTTCGTATAGGCTAAATCTTCCCAATAGTACTTGTCAATTTCCTGACTACCAAAGAAAAAACCTTCAGTTGGTGGTAAAAGTTTCTCAGCTTTCACTGGATCGTTACCTACTTCTTTGATAACATCTAAAATTTGCCCTAATTCACCATCAGTTAGGTAAATAGATTTACAATCATCCACACCTTTACCGTAATTTTCAACGATAAAGTGGTGTATCTGGTTCGCTTTTCTCCAGCAAGCAATAGGTAACCTAACCTCGAAATGCCTATAAGAAAAATCTAATGGAACGGATTTAGGGAAGTCTATTGAAGCAAGAGCAAGTTTAAGGCTCTCACTTTGAACGGGATCATCCATAGGTACTGAACGATCTTCTTGAAAGTATGCTTTCTTACTGAAAACACCATCAAGGTACATATCTAAGCCCATAATGTGAGTGATTCATGGAACGTTTAAAAAAGTCCGTAATTTCCGTAAAAATAACGTGAACTTAAGGACTCTTATAGAATATCACACTAGCTAGGGTTATCTAGTAGTTTGTTTTGATACTGTAATAAAGTATCAACTGTTTAGAAAAGTGTTTTGTGAGCAATAGGGATTAGTATCTACATCTTCTATGTGTCCTATGTACTGTTCTTTATTCTCATAATACTCATCTAAATAATCGTTATAGTCTATACCTTGCTTAAACCAATTTGGATATTTAGAACAGAATTGTTCTCTAGTTAGATATTCCATGATGGAACGTTAGCTAAAATCTATATAGCATAGTTTAGGTTAAAAATCTCTATTGTATTATTTTACTAACATTTTAATTTTTAGCTTGTCTTATCTACCTTATGCTGTATAGTTATAAATGTAATACACAAAGTTCACCCATGACTTACGTAAACAATGAAAGACACTATCAAATTGAATTAGATACTGTCTATTCTAAATCAAATCCTATTATGGTAGAAAGCCAAAATAGAAGTGCTAATTTTAAAAGGTTAGGCTATCAAAGGCAAGGTAATGAAAGTATTATCGGTGAAACTATTACGGATAATAAGACTAACGAACAAATTTTTTATGATACTGGCTTAACTTTTGATGTCCATACAGTTCCCTTAGTAGCTGACACTTCTAAATGTGACACTATTCAATCTAGTGGATATATAGATGTTCCTAACGCTAAGGCATTGATTAATGGTAGGACTGGAACTGTTTTAAGTGCTGTTAGTGGAACGTATCAACCTTTAAACAATTCAAGAACTTTAGATATTATTGAACAAAATAAAGATTTTTTAGATATTGAAAATGTGATTAATGGGCAAGGTGGGGCATTTAGTTTTGTTAGTTGTGCAATGAAGGACAATATAGGAGAAGTAACACCTGACGATAAGATTAAGCGTAGGATGATCTTTATTAATAGTTTCAATAATGCTTATTCTTATAAAGTTGTAATTATTGACTTTAGGTTATTTTGTTTCAATCAAATGGGACGTATTAATAAGGCTAAAAATAAGTTAACGATGAAACATTCAAAAAATATTACTAATTGGTCTAAACATTTACCTGAATATATCGCACAAAATAGAGATGATTTGCAAGAATCTATTGAGCAATTTAGAGCAATGAAAAAAGTTGAGTTAAAAGGTACTGAAACACTTAAAGAGATATTTTTGCACTCATTAGCCGATAAGCTTAAAGGTCAGATTACAGATAAACGAACAAAGGAAAAAAGGAATAAAAATATTAATGATATTGATAAAGAGTGGAATGAAGTAAAAAATAATTTTTATCGTGATTCTGACTTCTCATTATATGGAGCGTTTAACTCTATTACCTATCAACAGACACATTCTGAAGGTAGGATTTTAGATGAAAATAAAAATGCAATGAATAGATACCAGTCTTTAATAGCTGGACCATGTGGTAATCGAATAGATTTAGCTAGGGAACGTTGCCTAGCACTTACTAGATAAAGTTGAATAAATCATCATTTTAATTTGTTAGTGTAGTATCAAAAGTCATTAGCTACATTTTAAAATAAACATTTTAGAGGGTTTTTACCCTCTTTTTTATTGTTGATTATCTCTTCTAGTGTGATACAATAGAATAGTAAATCACCCAAATTTCAATCATGCCTTTTCAAACTTTAGAAACTGCCTACACTTCTAAAACTTCCTTTGTATCTGCTAGGTCAATATTAATTAAAAAATTAGATATGTATAAAGAGATTTTGAATGAAGTTAAAAAAGCTGTTGAAATTTTAAAAAGTTATGAGGGTAAAAAGCTAGGAAAAAAGACTAGAGAAAAGATTAATGATGATTTTTACGATAATGGCTTAGGTTGCTTTTTTGCTAATTCTTACGATCCTATTGTTTGGTACGTTAGAAATGATAATCATATAAGGAAGTATGGAAGTAAGCATCAATGGGAACTAACAATTTACAAAGATAGGAATGAAGCATCACCAAAGGTAAACAGTGAAAAGATTATTAATGATAATTCAGGTTATTTTGTAGAGTTTAAAAAACAGATTGAAGATATAGAAAAAAGTTTGGCTAGTGATGGACCAGAGCGATTAGATGATTTACACAAAGATTTAGAAACTAGAAAAAATAGTATTGAAGAGCTATCCAAAAGTCTTAATCTTGATAGTTGGTCAACTTCTCACTGGTCTTAAAAATGTTTATTTTAATTTGTAGTGTACTAGCTAGACATCATTAACTACATTTAGAATATAGATTTTAAGGGACTTTTTACAGTCCCTTTTCTATTGTCTGTCTGTTCTACTGTGTTACAATAGAATTGTAAATCATCCAAATTTCAAATGATCTCTACACTTTGCAAGTCTTTGCCTAACGGTTCCTTTCTTTGTTTTGCTAAACATTATAGAGATAACCCAAATAAGGTAAAATTTAGTGCTAATTTTTCTAGTTGTGCTAATGCTAACGCTATTCAAGACTGGTTAAAGTCTTTAGCTGATTTTACTTTTCTTACTGTTGAACATACAAGAATTAGAGAAAAGGAAGCTACTGTCATAGTTTCTTTTTAGGTCTTTAACCGTACTATTTCTGTAACTTACTAACTATGAATCACATTAGAACGTACAAAAGGCAAGCCACAGACAGAAAAGAAAAGATTGTGCTATCTAGTATGGTATTTCTATCTATTCTATTCTTTGGTGCTTGTTCTTGGTCTTTCTACATAGAAGATCAACAACACCTTAGGAAATGTTTGGAACGTGAGACAAGTGCTTACTGCTATAAAACTATTTACGGTTAATTAACTACTAAAAATTTTTACATCCCCTATCTCATGTAGGGGATTTTTTATTGTCTGCAATTATTTTTACTAAACTACTACAATAGGTAGACGCCCCGTTTATAAGGTCAGTCGTGTAGACGACTATTGTCGAGGTAGCTATGTTATTACTGTACTACATAACTACAGTAGAGTAGACGTAGGGGGTATGTCTCGAAATTGTCGCCAACTTTTTCACACCCCCCAGGACTTAAATTTATTTTGGTGAATAATGTTCTCCTGTACTACATACATATACTACACTAACGATTCATATCTGTCAATATTAACTTTATTAATTTGTCCTTCGATAAATGAGATCTAGTTCCTGCAAGGACTCCCAGTTGTTTACACGTTAAGTACCTTAAGAATTTGTAGTATCCTTGTAGGGGGGCAGGGGAGCGATAAACAAAAGGACTGCCCAATAGGTCCAAAAATTTACGGATCAACTTTAGGCTCTACCTGAATAGATAACTGTGGAGCGTTAATATTTACGTTTTCCACACTTTCCCCAATTACTCTCCCCAACGAATCCAACACCTGAGCAGCAGTCTGCAACTGTCCCTTTCTCACAGCCTTCTCAAATAACCTAATCCTCATCGCTTGTAATCTAGGCAACAAATTCTCCCTATCAGTCTCCCAATCCTCGTTATTCCACTGCTTCACTTTTCTCCAATCAGCCCAAGCAGTATCCCGACCAATACCCTCCTTAGCCGCATGATCCAAAACTAACTGCCTAACAGTCAAACCCTCCAACTGCCTCCGATACAACTTTTGCCTCCTAGCCTCAACAATAGCGTCAGTCCTCCTACCAACAGGCTCATTTTCTTTCCCTGGAACGCAAAACTGCCCGTTTTTATTACGAATAGCGGAATCAGTCACGGACTAATCCAATAACAATATTTAAATGATAACGTCAAATCTGCATTTTAGTCCAATCTATACGTGTATTAACCAACCAAAACTGCTACTCTGTACTACATGACTACAAAAACGATACCTTTAAGTTTACGTTGGGCACAGGGAGAAGTATTCAACAGCGAAAGTAGATTCCGTGTCCTAGTAGCAGGAAGACGCTTCGGAAAATCATACCTTTCCTGCATCGAACTCCTCAAAGCAGCTATCGCAAGGCCAGGCGAAACCTACTTTTATTGCGCCCCAACCTACCGAATGGCAAAAGATATAGCCTGGAAAGAAATAAAACGCCTCATTCCAAACGAATGGATCAAAAATAAAAACGAAAGCGACCTAAAAATAGAACTCATCAACGATTCCACCATCGAACTCAAAGGAACTGAAAACGCAATGGCTCTCCGTGGTCGAAGCCTCGCTGGTGTAGTCCTAGACGAGGCAGCCTTCATGGATTCTGAAGTGTGGTTCGAGGTAATCCGTCCCGCCTTAGCCGACAAACAAGGCTGGACCCTCTTCATCTCCACCCCCGATGGAACAGCAAGCTGGTTCTACGACTTATGGTGTTACGTCCCAGAAGATGCAACAGGCGACTGGAAAAGATGGAGTTTTACAACAATCGAAGGGGGCAACGTACCAGCAGATGAAGTCCAAGCTGCCCGTGCCCAATTAGACGAACGTACATTCCGCCAAGAATTTGAAGCCAGCTTCGAGAATCTCACAGGTCTTGTAGCCGTCTCATTTTCTGATGAAAATATTTCCCAAAAAGCAAAAGACATAAGCGTAGCCCCCATACTTTTGGGTGTTGACTTTAACGTGGACCCTATGTCAGCCGTATGTGCTGTTAAAGATTCGGATACATTGTATGTGTTTGACGAAATCACGCTCACAGGTGGGGCAACCACATGGGACTTTGCCGAAGAAGTCACCCGAAGATATGGCGTGGAACGAAGAATAGTGGCATGTCCTGACCCCACGGGCGGAGCCAGAAAAACCTCTGGAGTAGGAGCAACGGACCATAGTATTTTACGAAGAAGTGGTTTTAATGTTTCAAGCCCACGTGCGCCTTGGAAAATAAGGGACAAAATCACAGCCGTTAACACAGCTTTACTAGACGCAAGTGGAGATAGAAGAACTTATATTCATCCGAGATGTAAAGAACTAATCAAATCCTTAAGAACCCTCACTTATGCACCAAACACAGGCTTACCTAATAAAAATCTTGGTGTTGATCATGCTTTTGATGCTTTCGGCTATTTATGTTTACAACAGTTCAATTTGGCAAAACCTGAAACTTTAGGGCAGACTGGGTACAGAATTTACTAGAGGAAAATGAAAAAGTCTGCTGGAACGAAGAGATGTGAGGGATATTTAGCTAAAGTAAAGGGGAATAAGAAGTCAAAAAAGACTTCCACTAAAAAATCCAAAGGAAAGTAACCATGTCACTTACTGAAGAACAGTTAGATGCGATTGAAGCAGTGAAAGGAAAGAGAAATCCTGCTTTATGGGACCCTAGATGTCAACAGTATATGGATAATAAATCAAAACCTTCTAAGAAAAACGCTGTAAAAGTAGACAGTACAAGTTAGACTATCAGCAATAGTCTATTTTTAGTTTAACTCATGGCTTTCTTTCGTGGCGAAGAAGGTTCCGTAAAGTTCAAAAACGCAGCAGGAACTACGGAAGCAGTAACTTCTACAACAGGTTGGAGTCTTAGTGTTGCAAAAGACACACTAGATTGCACTGCTCATGGAGCAACATCACGTAGTTATGTAG
>VTLG01000323.1_pt1 | contig 13493 bp, 14 predicted proteins | sample 4694571 | NCBI WGS metagenome assembly VTLG01 (sample SAMN12604809, study PRJNA352737) | marine metagenome | biome: ENVO:00000447; feature: ENVO:00000209|ENVO:00000569|ENVO:01000036; material: ENVO:00002151; isolation source: viral sequences binned using virsorter ...
TATTCAAACTCTTTGGAAATCCACTTCCATATAACCACATAATCTGATCACGAATATCAAATCCAGCATCTTCTATTGCAACTGCCATTCTATGATATGTTCGACTACCAGAAAATGCAAGTAAATGTCCACCAGGCTTTAATACTTTATATGCAAGTTCCCAAGTTTCTTTACGAAATGCAATATCGCCTCCGTCCCATTCTTTTCCCATGAAACCTTTTGATGCTCTTGCAAATGCACCATCTGTTCCATGTTGTGCTGGGGCAGAACCCTCTTTACCAAATCGTTCTACAATTGATGTTAGATGATAGGGTGGGTCTGTAACAACAGAATCAACTGAAACTCCATCATCTATAAGTTTCTGCATTTCTTCAATGCAATCTCCATTAAGTAGTAACATGACTAAAGTTTTTCACCTTTTCAAATTTAATTACACTTCCAAATTTATCATAAAGTGTATCACCTTTATGGCTGATTACAAACACATTTTCTTTTGTTAATGTGTTCAGAATTTTAAGGAACTCATCTGTTCCTGTTCCATCTAACGAACTGTCAAATATTTCATCTAGTATTAATAGATTTGTATTTGTAGAATTCTTCATCTTTGCAATGGCTCTCCAAGTAAAGAGTAATGCTAAATCAATTCTCATTTTTTCACCTTCACTAAAAGACGCATAAGTAAATTCATCTCTAAACCTAGACTTAATAGTTTCATTAAAACTTTCGTCTAATGTAAAATTAACATAAAACTCCATAGATGTCAAGTAAGTATTAATCAACTTATTCATTATTGGAAGATATTGTTTTATGATTTTTGTTTTAATACCTGTATCCTGTAACATAGTTCTAGCTGCTTCTGAATATATTTTATCTTCTTTTAATGTATTTCTTTGTGTTTCAATTGTTGTTAAATTCTTTTGGAATCCTTTTAACTTATCTTGGTCAGATTTTCCAACATCACCCTTTTCAAATGATTGTATTTCTGTTTCTAATTGTGTATTAAATTTTTCAAGTTCTAAAATTGAACTATTTGATTGTGCTATCTTAACATCATTCTTTCTAATTTTTTCTGTAATAGATTCTATTTCTTTTATTCTATTATCAGTTTTATCTAATTCAATTTTTAATTCTTTTATTCCTTTTACAATTTTACCTACATCATCAGTTTTTGCAACAATCATTTTCTTTTTAAACATTTCATCAATATGTTGTTCACAAGTTGGGCAATCACTATTATCTTTGAAGAAATCAATCATACCAGAATGTTGTTTATGTTTCTCAACAAGAGTAGAACGAATATTATTTAACTTTTGTAATTTATCTTCTGTCTTTACTTTATCATCTATATCATTCAATAAAGATTCATTTTCAGTTTTTATTTCTTCTTTCTGTTTTGTTTTGTTAAATATTTCTTCTTGATTTCCAGCAAGTAATGTGGTTTTATCTTTTATAATTTTATTTTTATTCTTTTTTAAATCATCAATATAATTTTCCTGTAGGCCTATTTTCTCAAATGTAAGTTCATATTGATAATTTATATCTCTTAAACTGTCTGTTAAATCTTTTATTTTATTCTTGAGAATCATATTCATTAATGAGAATATTTTAATGTCTAATATTTCTTCAACCACTTCCCTTCTATGTTTAGCTCTTAACTGCATAAAAGGAATGAAGGTAGAATTTCCAAGAATCACTACCTGTGTAAAACTGCGATAATTTAATTTAAGGATATTTTGTTCTAGATACTTTTGATAATCTCTGGAATTTGCATCTTGATTAACCATTTTACCATTACAATAGATTTCAAACTTATTTGGTCTGATGCCTCTTATGACTTTATAATCTCTTGTTCTAACTTTAAATTCTATTTCAACAAGTGTTTCACGAGTATTCACAGAATTAACTAATTGTGATTTATTAATTACTCTAAATGGTTTACCAAACAATACAAAACACATTGCGTCAAGTATTGTTGATTTACCAGCACCATTCTCACCTATAATAAGTGTTGTAGGATTTCTATCTAGTTGTATTTCTATAAAAGTATTTCCTGTGGAAAGAAAATTCTTCCACTTCACATTCTTAAATATTATCAATTATATTTCTCATTCTTTTTGTCTTATTAATAGTTTCACGAAGTTTATCTTTAACTCTTTCTTTTCCACCATTACCTTTTAATTCTTTACGACTATCTATGTAGTCTTCAACTTTATCCCAATTTTTATCACACCAATCCCAGAAAGGAAAGTTATAAGTTTGTGTTTTAAATTCTTCTAGGGTATATCCACTTAATTTAGATAACTTTTCAAGTTGTTCTGGAGTAAAATAATCTATTGGTAATGTTGCTCTTTTTGAGGTATTATAACTTTTTTTTAACGGACAAGCATTTTTTGGTGTTAAATCCCAACCTAAATCTAATGCAAAAATGTGGTCAATTTCAGGATCAGGTGTATCAGAAAGAAAACATTTTTCACCATATCTTTCTTTAACAGATTCTTCTACTTCAGCTACTGTATATGTTTTTTGTCCAGTATGCTCTTTCCAAATCTTTATTAGTCTTTCAAGTACTCTCCCACTAGAAGCCTCTTTTAGTTGTTCAGGTGTCCTCTTATAATTTCTATACTCAACTAACCTTACACACTCTGTAAATTTTTTTACTCTTTTCTTTTTTCCATCACCCCAATATCTTATCATAGATTTTGGGTGTATTGGGTTTAAACCTATAAATTCACAAAATTTACAATGTACCATGTCTTCTTCATAAGGTGCTCCAAAAAGATTTCCTCTACCAACAGTAGTATACTCATGTTTAAATATATTAAAAAGAAGCATCTTGTCTATACGAGGTTTTGGAATTTCTCCCCATTTCTCTAGAAAAACATCATCTATTTCTGACATAGTTAATTTGTGTGGATAATTTTTAATATACATAATAAAATCTTTTTTCAAAATTTGGAGCGGGCAGATGGAATCGAACCAACTTCTTTAGACTGGAAATCTAATATAATACCATTATACTATGCCCGCTTAATTAAAAAACTCCTCTAAATCACTAACACCATATTTGTCAGAAACTTTATTCACATTACTGGCATTATATTTCAAACTATCTTTGTTATACTCATATGGGATATCATTTGATATTTTCCATTCAGTTTCACCTGGCTTTTTAATTCTCCATTGTAAATCTTTATGTTTTGGATATTCAAGAGTCCACTTTATAGGAGATTTTTTTAGATTTTTTCTATGTGTTTTATTCATAGGGTATATGTAACGAAATTGTTTTCCAAATACACGAGTCAACTTCATTTCTTTTAATTGTTCAAAATTTGGTCTGTGTCCATATTTCATACCATCATCATTTGGTAAATGTCCTTGCAGAGTCCTAGAGTGTATTTTTTCACCAGTTTCACTAACATATATGTCACTCCAAATAAACCCACCATATAAAAAATTTGCAGATTGATAAACATATCCAGGCTTACCAACAATACCATCTGCCCATGTATAGAGATATTTTATATTAGGTAAATTCTTTTTTATCCACTCTAATGTTTTTGATAACATCTGTGATTCAGAATTACGAGGCATAGACTCGTCCATACACATTTTTCCTATTTCATAATAATCTTTGGTAGTATGATCTGGAAAGATTTTTCTAATCGTTCCCATAGGATTTGTACCCCAACCTAAAGTGAGTATACCTTTTAATTCTTCATCAACATACACACCTAACCAATGTTTAGTTAATCTAGGTGCAACAGCTGAATAATGTCTTGATTGAAAAAATAATGTTCCAACACGCCAGTCAATTGGTTTTATAATCATAGTTCTAAGTCTTGTGCTTCCGTATAAAGAGATTTCATTGTGTTTTTTAATCTAGGTTTATTTAAGTTTACTTGAAGTTCATCAACATATTTGTTTAACAATGTCATTGTATCTTCAGAATTTTCTACTATATCATCAGATACAGTACTTGCATCTAAATCAGAAAAGTCCTCAATAATTTTTACTTCATGTGTATCAGCCCTTAATAAATCATCAACAAACCTATCAAACTGATACAAATCTTTTTTATTAACTACAATAAGTTTTACATACTTCTTATCATACTTTCTTACATCAACATTCTCATAATTATGTTCTGTATCATCATACCATATTTTATCAAAGATTGTCAACTTATTTTCTATTCTTGTAAGTTCTCTTGTTTCTGTATCAAATACATGAAACCCTTTTGGATCATCATAATCATTCCAATATAATTCATAAGGTGTTCCAAGATAATAAATTTGTCCATCATCATTTTTATGATGAAAATGTCCACTCATTACAGTATCAAATTTTCTAAAAACACTTTTATCATATCCATGTTCTGCAACCACCTGTCCTTTGTTCATTGCAAACCCATTAATATTTAAGTGTCCCATACAAATATCAGCTTTAGTTTCATCAATCATACCCATTGAATATACATAATTTGTTGCATTAATCCAAGGCATAAACAGTATAGGTAATCCATCAAATTCTACCTCTTGAGCCTCTGGATATAAATGTATATTATTAAACCTACCACCAAGAAGTTCATTTAATGAATTTACATCATTGGTATTTTTAAAAAAGATATCGTGATTACCAACTAACATATGTAATTGTATTCCTAAATGATTAAATGGTAAAATAAATCTTTCACGAAAATCTTTTGCAATACGATAGGATATAAACTTTCGTCTATCCATTACATCGCCTAAATGAATTACTGTCTTTATATTATTTTGTTGTAAAAAAGGAAAGAATTGTCCTTCGTAGAATTGATAAAAATAATCATTATAATTCGTATTATCATTACGGGCACCAAAATGTGTATCAGTGATTATAGCAATCTTCAATCTTTAGACTCCATAAAATTTTCTAAACCTTCAACTTTAGGTTCTTTATTTTTCTTTTTGGGTTTATATACATCTTCCTCTGGTAACATTATATTAGGATCAAAACCAGATACAGTATAACTAGTATCATCACCTTCCATAGTTACATAAGATGTAAAATCCTGTTTAGCAATTATTCTATGCTTAACATGAGTTTGTTTTTTCTCTTTTTGTATTCTTCTTATAAATGCATAATATATTATTTGTGTAAAATATGCAAATGGATTATTTGATTTTTCTGGATTAAAGTTATGTATGTATTGTAAACAATTCTCAATTCCATCTGAAATCATATCTTCTTTATATGTGTAATTAATAAAATTTGGTCTATGAGATAGTCCATTTGCTATTTTTAAAAAACAAGTACCAATATAATCAGAAATGCGTGGCGTACCATCTCCCACAGCTTCTGCTTCTCTACATTGTTCTTTCCACTCTTTCATTGCTTCTAGGAATACTTTATTATCAACATAGTGAACACTTTTCTTTCTTGCCATTGGTTCTCCTTAGAATCTTAACATATGTTAAGTTATTATAATACATCAAAACTCAAATAGAGTCAACCCTTTTTTTATGTTTTTGCCCTTGACAAGTATAAATTTTTGTGTATAATAACCTTGTGGTTATAAAGATATATTAATGTATAGTTCTTTTATTATTAAGTGTGTTTGACAGTTCTTCTAATAATTCATTTTCTTCAACATCATCTTCAATAATTATTTTATCAGTTGGTTTTTTTGATTCTATTTTCTCTATAAATTTTTCTTTATTGTCTTTTATTACTACTTTATCTAAAGTCTGTAAAACATATTCGTAATATCTACTCAATCCAATTGATGCTGGAGCTATTAAAATAACTGAAGATTTATCTATAAAAAAGAAATCTTCATCTGAATATGGTTGTACCCATCTTGACAAAGCAAGTGATTCAACTAAACCTTTTTTGGTAAATTTATTCACAGTATCCATTTTAAGTGGGTCAGAAACTTTTAATGTATTTTCAATATCAGATACAACATTACATATAACATCATCACCACTTGATAATTTTAATACTTGATAACCAATCATAGCCTTATCCTATCTATTTGATAATTGAATTGTTCTTCGTTATAGATATTTAGTCTTTCATTAAAATGCGTTAGGGTGAAGTTTGGTCTTTCTTTGTAGGATAAGTCGTCTGACAAGTCAAACAATTCAATGGAATTTTTATTATCACCCCTACGGAGTCCTCGTCCAATAGATTGAAGGACTCTAATTCTACTTTTGCTTGGTGAAGCGAACACGATATTATGAAGATTACGAATGTTGATACCAGTGCTAAATGTACCATAAGACGCAACAATGATCGCATTTTTTTCATTCTCTGTTATACTCCGTATTTCTTCTCTTGTTTTTGTATCTGTTCCACCATAAACAAAAAATACTTTTCTATCAAAGTTCTTCATATCATTATATAAATTAACTCCATGTTTTTCTACTAACTGAAATAGACATAATGTATTTCCATCTAATCTATTACAAAGACTAGTAATAAAATTATTACGATTATTGCATAAAGCCAGATAATTGATTTCTTCTGAATAACTATATCCTTTTACTTTTTCACAGTCTTTATCTGAATGTTTTAAGACAACACATTTTATATTTAAATTAGCAAGAGTTTTACTTTCCATTAATTCTTTTGTTGATGTAATCTTTTCTACACCACCAAATAAACCTTCTAAAACTAATCTATGTGTCTGCGTTCCATCTAATGTTCCTGTTAATCCAAATCTATATTTACATTGATATAACTTTGTCATAATCCCTGTAAGAGATTTTGCTTTAAACATATGAGCTTCATCACCAATCACACAACCAAACTGTTCAAAATATTTTTTGGGCATTTTGTAAATAGATTGCCATGTAGATATTACTACATCTTTTGTAATTTTCTTATCATATCCTTGATATATCTTCTGACAATATGTTTCAGAACTCCAACCATAATCTTGAAAATCTGAATACATTTGTTCTACCAATGATGTTGTGGGAACAAGTATTAGAGTTTTTAAATCCATCATGTGATAGTAACGAATTAAAGAATAGATAATTAATGATTTACCTGAAGCAGTAGGAGAAACAAGAAGAGCCCTATTTGACTTAATAGCATACTCCACAGCATCAATCTGGTAATCACGAAGTTTAATAGATTTGCCTTTGGTCTTGGGTTTAAGTGATCTAATAAATCCTTTAACAACTTCTTTAGAAATTTCCTTAACATCTTCAACTCCCTCATTAATTATATATTCAATTTCATTTCTTTTACAAAAATCTTTAATATGTTCTAATAAACCTACATATATTTGTCCTGTTGCAGGCGAAAATAATCGTATCTTTCCGTCCCATATTTTATTTCGATATGCAGGCATAAACCTATGGCCTGGAACTTCAAAAGTAAAATAATCTGTAAGTTCTCTTGACAGACTAGGATCTACCTCTATTTTAAGATATACTTCATTTATTTTAGATATGTGCATTTTGAAGGGCATCATCACTTTCACCATATCTGCCCCTAATTAAAATGTTCCAAGAAAAACTCATTCTTGATTCTTTAGCAGGTGGCACCCAATGTTTTAACCAAGAAGGAAATATTAGTCCTTGATTTTTTAAATTAGGAAATGACATTATATTAGAATTTATATGATTAGGTACTGATTTTCTAGGCTGTAATATACCAGCTTGAATTCTGGGGTCAAAGAATTGTATATCTGTTTTTTCTTTAGATTCAAAAGGATACCAAACACCAGAAAATATATTATTAGAGTGATTGTGTGGAGCGTGTATATTTCCTTTTTTAGTTTCATTAAACCAGAAATTAGTAATCTCTATAGATTTATATTCATATGCATATTGATTGTCTTTACATATATTTTTTATTAAATCAATAAGTTTTTCTGTAAAATCTTTAAATGCTGTTTCTTTATGTAAAAGATTATTTTCTGATTGACTACTAAGACCTTCTATTTCACTTTCCATTACAATTGTATCAATGTAATTTAGAAGTCTTACAGTTGGTTCGTATTTAAATTGATAAACTCTTGTAGGAAATAAATCCCAATGTTTTACATCAACCATGTTATTATACTATACCTTTCACTTTTTGTTACTTTATTTACATAATGTGGAAACATAAAGTTTGATGGAAATATAATAGCAGAGCCTTTTTCTGGTTTATACATAATATCTGCAATTACAATTTCACCACCCTCATAATCATCATTTAAAAAAAATAAACATGAAGCCGATGGATACCCATATTGTTGTCCATGACTATGATGAATATTATCAGCGTGTTCAGACATAAATCCACCCCCACTATATTTGTTTACTCTAAAATCTGTTGTTCGATTTGGATTAAAATATTTCATACATGGGTGTGTTTCTTTGTATAATTTAATCACTTCTTTTGTAATGTAAAGTAGAGGTTTCCAATATGTCATTTTTTCAGTTATCCAACAATCGTCCATTACAACTCTATTAGAACTATTTTCTATCTCACCTTTGTTTGATGAATATGTAGATGACTTCCAAGGCCAATCATCATTCATAATATCTTGAGATATTTTATTTGAAATCACATTTTTATAATAACCAATCCACTCTTTCATTACATCATTCCAGCTTCAAACTTTTTCCATTCAATCGCATTTTTAATATCCCAACCTCTACTATTAATAGATTTTAGAACACCATCAATATACTTAATAACTGTTTCTAAATATGCTACTTTATGTTGTACTTCTATTAACTCTTGATCTGATTCGATATAGATGTGTAAATCTGTTTTAAGAACTTTAAGGTCAAATGGTTTTGATACATATATTTTTGCATCAGCCTTTCCACCATAATATTCCCACTTATCTCTATATAACTGTTTATAGTCTGCTTTTGCTTTATGCGATAACAATTCAAACCTTGATTTATGTTCAAGGTATCTTGCATATAGTTCTTGATTTTTTAAGGATTCTGAACCGAGTTGTTCATCATTTATTTTAAGTTCTTTTGCAACAAGACTTTGCAATTCATCAAGTGTCATAATAACTCCAAATATTAATTATAATGTATGTATTTCATATATTTTGTAGGCAAATTCTGTTGAAACTGTTAGATATTCTACATCTGTTGCGTTTTGATTAAACTCTAAAGCACCAATATTAAGTGGGTATATATCTTGAAAACGAACTTCCACGATTGGATTGTTTTTATTAGATAAAATTGTAAGAGTTGCATCTGAAAACATTCCTCTTGCAGATGTAGATGATTTAACATCACCTATATCTTGACTTGTTCCTTGTGTTGATATAGGTGTGTTTGATGTATCTGCTCTGAAGGTAGAAAACTGTTCTCTGCTTTTTGGAAATCCTATTGCAATTAACCAGTCATGTAATGACCTATAATTTTCTAGATATTCATCTACAAGAAAATTTATAGATAAATTTTCATAAGTTAGATTAGTGCCCATCATTGGTATTTGTTTAAAAGGTGTTTCCATAAGAACATCACTAGAAGATATGCCAGGCACATTTGCAGCTGTGGTAAAAAACTCAACTTTTGGTAGTTGGTTTATATTAAACTTAAATTGTGTTGGACTTACATAATCCAGTTTATCTGGTTGTCTTGCAAGTGGTGATTGAGCAGTTGCCATGAATAATCCTTTTATTATGAGTATATCATATTAATATTATTTAGTCAACTAAAAAAAAGGGGGTGGAAAACCACCCCCTCTTACATGAATATAACAAGTGAACTACATTAAGTTTGTTACTTTAACTTTTCTGTAGTATTTGTTAGTAGCACTTGAGATAGATATTGCACCCTCAGCAGAAGCAGCAACTACTCCTGTATGGAATGGGTTAGCAGCAATACCATATCTTGTTTTAAAGCCAATTTTTGGTTGGAATGAACTTTCACCAACTGCTCTCACCATTTGTAGTGGAACATATGGACAATAGAACAATCCAGCGTCATATGGGGAACTTCCCTTATAACCAGCAACATAGTATTGAGAAGCAGCTACATTAGCAGCATATGGATCTACATACACTTTGTATCTACCATTCATAACACCAGCAAAAGTTGTTGTAGTGTCATCTACATTTAGGTTATTTTTAAGAGCAGGTGTGTAATCTAATACACCAGCCATTTGTAATGCAGATGCAACATCAGCAGAACATATGATTATGTTACCTTTACCCCTACGAGTTTGTTGACCGATAGCGTTTGCATCTCTTTCAAGAGCAAACATTAGTCCTTTGAATTTTTCAACTGACCATCTACCGTTTGAGTCTGTATCTAAGTCGAAGATACCAGCAGTAGTTGTGTTAACTGCACAACCTTTAACAGCAGTTACATAGATATTTCTTATAACTTCTCTGTTTATTTCTGCAAGTATTTCAGCAGATAAGATGTTTGCAAGTTCTGTTTCTGCATCAAGACCGTGAATTGCTTTAAGATCTTGTGCAAGTTCCATTGTGTATTCTGCTTTCATTGCTCTTGTTACAGCAGTAACAGTATGTTTTTCAATACTGAAAGCCATTTGAGCAAAAGCGTTAGTTGCAGAATCGCCTAGTGCTTCACCTTGAGCTGTTGTCATACCAGTTGCAGATGTATAAGCGCCTGCAGATGGGCTGTCGTTAAGAACAGCTGGGTTGGTTTCTGTTGCACCAACATCACCACCACCGATTGTACCAGCAGCGTTTTGGTTTGACGCACCAGCTTTACCAGGCATTGCTTCGTCTGCAAGTCCTTCAGCACCAGCTTGTGAGGTGAATCTTGCTCTCATTGCAAATATAAGTCCAGTTGGGCCAGTCATTGGTTGGACACCACAGACATCATATGCAATAAGGTTAGGCATAGCTCTTCTAACTAGTGAAATTAGGATCGGATCCCAATTGTCGACCGCTGAACCTGTTTTACTAGCAGGAGCAGCTTCTGAAAGAAAACTTTTGTCTTCTCTAAGAGATTTCTCTTGGTTTTCTAATATTACAGTGGTAACTGCCCTTTTATAAGAATCCTCGATTTTTGGTAATTCTGGATGCTCTAGGACTGGCTGCCACTTTTCTTGTAGATTTTCTGTTTGAAACATGGGTTTCTCCTCTATTTTCTACTATTTATATAATTTTGTTCATCTTGCACTTTTGGCACTTCTTCCTATTGCAGACAAATATGCCTTCATTGAAGACGAAGTGTCAATGTCCTGTGCAGTGCCAGTTTCACCATCATCAATTGTTTCAGCCACAACCACTTTATTCTTTGGGAAATAACTTTCTTTTAAAGTATCTAACTTTTCACGGAAAGATTCTTCATCTGTAAAATCTACGTCCTCTGTTAATGACTTAAACTTTTCAATCTCTGTATCAGTCAAATCCTCACTAATATTAGAAATGACTTGTTCCCTAACTAGTTTAGAATTAGTGGTTTTCATAGAAACATTTTTTTCTATGGTTTCACTAAGTTTCTTTTCTAATTCTGAAATTTTATCAGACTGTGCTTCAAGCACATTGTATTTTTCGTCTGGAATATCGATATAGTGATCTTCAAAGAGTTGTTTCAATCCAGAAATGAAGTCTTCTGCAATCTCACCTTTAAGGCCTCTTTCGATTGCAAGTTCATTTTCTTTAGTCCATTCTTCCACAACATAGTTAAGATAGGTATCAACTTTTTCAGTTAATCCTTCTTTAGTTTTCTGTTTGTTTTCTTCAAGGTCGTTCCGATAATCTTCTTCTATTCTTTCGATTTCGTCACGAACTTTAGATTTAACTGCAGCTTCAAAAACTGTTGCAGCTTTTCTCTTGAATTCTTCGGATAAATCTCCTTCACCATTCATTAAAGCTTCAACGTGTTCTTTTACATCGATGTCTTTAACTCTTTTCTCAATAGCTTCAGCTTTTGATTTATCTTCTGCTGATTCTTCTTCTTCTTCTTCATCATGTGGATTATTATAAGCAGCATAGAGTTTTTCTAATGTTGCTTTATTCATTTTACCCATACCATTAGCAATTGCGTCTTTCATTTGCTCTTTGGTTAAGAATTTTTTCTCAGCAAGATCTTTACCATCGTGGTCGATTTCATCGCCAGCGGCAAGAGATTTACTTGTTGCACCTGTTCCATCAGGTTTAGCTTTAGGTTTATCCATTTTTTCTGGAGCACCTTCGCCTTTTTGAGGGGCTTGGCCAGAAACTTCTTTTGCCTTTGCAATTACTTTCTTTGCAGGGGCATCTTTCTGATCTGGGGCAACTACAGGGTTACCTGTATCTTGAGTAGCACCAGTTGCACCATCATTAGGCGCTTTTTCGCCTTTATCAGGTTTACCAGCACTCTTTACAGGAGCATCAGCACCACTGGCTTCTTCAAGCTCATCAAGCACTTCTGCCTCTAATTCCTCAATGGTTTTATCTAATTCATTAGAATTTGTATTGTTAGCCATGGGGATTTCTCCTTATCTATCTTTAATAATTATTTATAAATTATAACATTTTGAGGAACTTCGCAAACTCCAAAGCATCCTCTTTTGCGTGTTTTGTCCGATTTTTTCTTTCGATTCTTGTCTTCATTCGGACTAATTCTGCTTCTACAAGCGCACCATGATTCCAAACCCACTCTTTTCCTTCCATAATGCCTTCTACGAAAGCATTTGGAGCAGATGGGTCGGATACTATGTCAGCTGCAGTTGCAAGATAAAAATCGTTTCTTACATAATGGGCACCATTTTTTTGTTCTAAACTACCCATTCCTCTTGAAGATACACCTAATTTTGCACCTTCATCTATTAAACTCTTTACAATTTCACCCATTGGTGTTGATAAAATTTTTGCTTCACCAATAAAACTCTTACCATCTGGGTATAACTTAGTAATCATATGAGATGTTCTTTCAAGATTTACAGTTGGGCCATCTGGGTGTCCCAATTCTCCGAAAGCACGTTTCTGATTAATAAATTCTTTGTTGTATCTAACAACTTCTTTTGCTAATATTTCTTGTGGATATACACGACCATTACGATTTTTAACATCAGCTTCCATAAAGACGCCTTTAATCTTATAGTCTTTTTTTCCGTTGTCTTTTTGTTCGGTAATGTATTCTACTTCTGAAATTTCTTCAGATATAAGTTTTAAAGTTTCCATTGTTATCTAACCTTTATTTAGCTGTGGTATACTTAAACGGATTGTCTGCTGTACATTCACATGGGTCGCAAGTACAATTTTCACAGTGACACTCTGGATTTGAACACTCTTTATCGTTTTCCATTGTTATCTAATCCCTATGCTGTGTAATTTTCATCTTTAACAAACTCAATCAATATAAAACCAGATGTACCTTGACAAGATAGTTCCATATCACCAGAAGTTGCGCCAGTATTTGTTGCATTAGATTTAATCAACCCAGCAGTTCCGTCATAATGTCCACTTCCAGCAAGGTCAATTAATGTTACATCTGAATCACCCTGTTCAATAATTGCAGCATGACCTGTATCATCATTAGCAGTTCCTTGTACTAAACCCCACCAAAGTCTTTTGATGT
>VTLG01017008.1_pt1 | contig 13493 bp, 11 predicted proteins | sample 4694571 | NCBI WGS metagenome assembly VTLG01 (sample SAMN12604809, study PRJNA352737) | marine metagenome | biome: ENVO:00000447; feature: ENVO:00000209|ENVO:00000569|ENVO:01000036; material: ENVO:00002151; isolation source: viral sequences binned using virsorter ...
ATCCATAGTCTGTTGAGCAACGTCTCCTGGATCAAATTTAAATTTATACTTATTAATATTATCAGGAACTTTAGTTGCCTCCTTAAATTTTTGTCCCACTTTTTTAGCTTTCTCAAAAATATTATCTGTATTTAAAGTAATCTTTACAGGATTAGCCCCATCTAACAAATTCCATTCTTTAACTACAGGATCTCCTGCTTTAGGAGTTACTTCACAATTTAACATGTTCATTATAGAACCTAAAACATCCCCAATCGAACCTAAAACATCCATTCCTCCTTGAAGAACATTACCAATAGTTCCCATCGCACCTTCAATTAATGCAGATAACTGACCAACAATCTGCCCAACAAAATTAGAAACAAAATTTTCTATTAAACAAGCACTCGTATTTACTGCTTTATCAATAATTCCCATCAAACCTTGCCCAACCATCTTAGGCATTGCCGATATTGATAAATTGAAAGCACAAGAAGCAGCTTTAATTGCTTTGTTTATTAAGTTAGTATTGGCAAACTTACCAGACAAAGGTTGTTGTGCAGTGACCTGATTCATCATCTGGTTAATCATTCTAAGCACTTTTTTCTGTGCTTTCTTCATGACGTTATTAAGATATCCACTTATCAACTTTACTTGCTTACCCAATGCTTGAGAAATTGCTTCTACTGATTTCTCTGCATTCCCAATGGTCGCTAAACTTTGTCTAAAGACATTATTACCTCCTATCAATCCCCTTTTTAATCTCTCAACATCTTTTATAGAATTCTCAATTGCTGACGACATTCCCCCTACAGTATTCTTCGCAGCATCTAATGTAGGAAATTGCCACTTTGCTTCCTCTCTAGGAGAATTTTGCATCATATCAGCAAGAGATGGTCCTGAAAAATTAAATATTTCATTTCCCAATACTCTAGAATTACCTGTTATCAAATCAGAGGCTTCTGTACCCTCCTGACCAGCAGACTTAGGATCTAATCCACTTACTGCTCCATAAGGACTTCCTGCCATTAAGGGAAGATCGGGACTCATATTAGGAGCAATTCTTTCAATGAAGTACTCCCCTGTCTGCATATCTTTGCTTACATATACAAAAGTACCACGAGGAAGAATAGGAATACCAAGAGACTCCCCTCTTAATCCTGAAGTGGTAAATTGAGGATAAGCCCAAGGCAATGACTCAGTATCAACATCTACGGGATGTACTCCACAAATTAATATCTTAAATCTTGTAAGAAAAGGTTTGGCTGCAAAAGGTTGTGGTTCACTAAATTTTTTATCTTGTTGTGTTGTAATAAAACTTATGTCATCAGCAATCTGAGCCAGTTGCAGTCGGCTCTGACCCAGTTGCTCCTCAACTAATTTTCTTGCATATCTTTTGAGTTGAGTATCCATAAATTAGTCGTCGTATACCCTACACTCTAAGGAATCGGGATGGTTATCACAATATACTTCTAAATGTTGATCTTCATGCCTTGTATGCCAGTCATTAATCTTAGCATCACCAGGATTCTCTTCATTCTCCTCATGAGCATGAAAAGCATCATTATGCATCTTTAAATCTTCTTCACTATATTCGATCATACCATGATTGATGTGCTCCTTATGATCTTTAGGATCAAGATACACTTCATGTTCTAGATCATGATCTGGAGTTTTAGTTGTCATGTTAACTCTCCTTAAGTACTTGTTCATTATATCATGAAGATGGGGATTTAACACCGTAAGCGTCTCTCACTAGATTTAATCCAGTAAAAGCCTTGGTTCCGTCACCATAGTGACATAAATCCGCTATCATATATATACCACTATCTCGACGCTTACTTCCTGTTTGAGTTTTCTTTGTGGTCATTTCCTCGAATTCACAATAAACTAAATCACCTGCATGTAAACTTAAATCTGCTGATATAATAATCTCCATAAACACATTCATCTTTTGTCTATAACTTTGATGTGACTGTTGTAAAATAGTCTCTACATCATAATTAAGTTCAGCAGTCTTTTTAACCTGTTCCTTTACCTTCTCTTGTCCCTTTACTGGAGCGAATGCTGCTCTGGTTCTTTCAATACCAAATAATTCATCCTTAAACTCTGGATTAAATACAGGTAAATTTCTTCCTGCAGTAACTCCATTCCCTTTACTCTTACCAGTCTCCTTATCAACCTCTATACCAAGGGGTGTAAATGTATATTGTTCTTCTGGTGGTAAATTTGGATTATAAACTTCCAATACACTTCCTCTCCCCGCTGATTCAAATTCTCCTAAAGCATCAACATTTCTAGTACCAAAAGAATATAAAATCTTACCATCAGCTTGAGTGAGACCACCTTCTCCATTAACAGAAGAAACTACAGGAAGTTCATCTAGTGCAGCCTTTTTATTTTCAACAAATACTTTAATTTTTTTATCTGTCATATCAAATAATTTATCAATAGATTTAAAATGAAATGATGTAGAAGTTTGCCAAAAAAGATACCCTGCAGTTTTTCCCAAAGCACTCTTCCCTTCGGATGTTTGTAATGAATCAGGAATACCAAGTTTTTGAAGATCCAATATCATGTCAAAGGGATATCTCTTATTTCCCCATTCATGATATTCATTAATCGTTGGATCAATATCTATAGTACTTGATGATTCTAAATCTTTCTTAAAAATAGTGTCCACCACATCAGATATCTTTCCACTATACTGCATGGTACATCTCTTCCTAACCAAAGTATTATCAAATGCTTCTTTAGAAACAGCAGTTATAACATAAGTCTGAGCCTGAAAAGATTGTTTAGTGGCCGATACAGTCGCTAATCTTAAATTAGCGTCCTGTGCCAAACTAACCTTATAACCTTTCGCATCTTCTATTTCAAATAACATCTCTTCTGTTCCTTGGGCCATTTCTCCATCCAATAAACCCACACCTTCGGTAGGATCATCTTTATCTGCTATTGTATTACCCGTGTCAGCCAAATAACCCGTAACCTCAAGATAAGGAGAAAAAACACTTTCCCTATATTCAACACGAGCAATACCTGATCTTAAATCTACCCGTTCCCCAGTTAGATTAGATTTAATCTCAAAAAAATTAAATTTTAATGATTCGTCAGCTGCCATATATCTTTTATTATACTTCTATTGGCTGTATATATGTAGTAGTATTCTCAACGGGTACAAAACCACCACTACCATAAGAAGGTTTAGTATCCAATCCTTCCGCAGGAGAAACAGTCCTATTAGATTTTATAGTATCACCTATATTTTTATCTGCATAATGTCGCATTCTTCTATTAATCATATTACGCTCACTTGATGTTAGATCATTAGTCCATTCATCTCGGCTTAATCCACCCATAGGTTTAGAAAGATCCAATGTTTTCTTACCCACCTTAACCTCTTTATTGGTTTTAGAAGTTTTAGGAGAAGTTTCAGCCTTCTTACCCTCTTCCTTAGATGATCCCATCATATGATCCACAGGACCAGATGGATCTCGAAGAAGAGGTCTACCATCACCATCAGGACCCGCCCCCATAATAGGATCCACTATTTGAGTTAATTTTGGAAGAGTTGTTGCCATCACTTTTAAGAGTCCAAATCCTGCTAGTTCACCTAATGCACCTCCTGCCATACCTGTAATAAATCCTGGCATACCACCAAAGGGAGCACCAATAGCAAAACCAGCAGCATAACCTAACATACCACTTACTGCTTTAACAATAGCATTAATAGGAGATTCACCACCCGTCGTATAATTTATCAATGCCATCACAGCAGCAATAAGTTTATCCACACCACCTACCTTTGCTGCCTTTGCTCTACTTAATGCTTTTTGAAAATTTAACATACCTTTACTCTTCCCCGCAGTATTCAACATTCCCTTAATAGCACCACTAATCTTCTTGGGATTTTTTGCCAGTTTTAATAAATTTTTAAGAGTCTTATTCTTTTTAACAATATCATCTATCGACTGCATCAGTTTACCCTTCATCACCTCCATCAATTTCCTAGGATTCTTTGCTAACTTTGCAATATTACCTAACTTTGCTGCTTGTTGAGCACCCCATGCTTTAGCACCCTTCCACATAGTGCCCAGTTTTCCCATTTGATTTTTAGCCCAATTATCCAGTCCTGCTAATGCTTTACTACCCATTTGTTTTGCACTCTTCAACAAATTACCTGCCTTTTTACCAAGATTCATTCCTTTAAATGGATTAATACGTTGTAAAGCCTGACCAGGTTTAATATTTTGAATATTCTTGGTTACATTTTGTATAGCCTGACCAGGTTTAATATTCTTGGTTAAATTTTGAATAGTCTGACCAGGTTTAATATTCCTAGTAAGATTCTGAAAAGTCTTAACAGGTTTAATATTCCTAGTAAGATTCTGAAAAGTCTTAACAGGTTTAATCTTCTTGGTCAAATTCTGTATAGTTTTACCAGGTTTAATCTTTTTAAGATTTTGAGTAATATTCTTAGTAACCTTCTGAATGGTCTTACCAGGTTTAATCTTCTTGGTTATATTTTGTATATTCTTCGTAACCTTCTGTAAGGTCTTAGCAGGTTTAATCTTCCTAGTAAGTTTCTGTATATTCTTAACAGGACTCCTAGCAAAATTTCTTATATTTTTTACTCCACCTTTAAGAGCTTTATCAACTCCTCCACTCTTTATCCACTTACTAATATTCTTTGGTCTTAATGCTTTAAATGTTTTGCCAATAGGACCCCGTGAAATTTTACGAGTAAATTTTGTAAGACCTGCTTTTTGATTCCTAATAAATTTCCCTACTCTACTACCCTTCCATTTCTGTTGAAGTTTTTTCTGCCATTTTGGTTTCGGTCCTTTTGGTCCTTTTGGTCCTTTACCTCTAAAACGACGACCCCCACCAATCAGTGCTCCAATCGATGCTGCAATCAGAGCACCATTCATTACCTGAGTAAATAACCTTCCAAACTTATCAAATAATTTACCAGCACCTTCTCCTCCAATTCCTACAATTAATTCTTTTAACTTATCTACTCCAGCATAAGCTAATTCAATAGATCCTACTACAAGTCCAAAGGTTTTTTCTATTACCCCTCCTATAAACTTAGCAATAGGTCCCACTATTTTACCAACTTTTATTAATTCAGGAAGAAATTGCCACAATTTATTAAGTATAACTCCAAATGCCAACCAAGCAAAGAAATTTCCAATATTTGCCCCCATTTTAGGCATTTTAATTCCTGTTTTGGGTTGCGTAGGTTTTACCTTTGATTTTTCAATTTTATCTTCCCTATCCTTTCTTTTTTCTCCCTGTCCTGCTTTTTTCTGACTCGCTCTTTCTGCTTGTTTAGCACTATGAGTATCTTTTAATATATCTCTTACTTGTATTACTTGCTTCCTAATAATAACTATATCCGATTCTCCTGCAGTGGTACTTACAGAATCAAAATCTTTTGCAGTTGCAACTAAACCCATACGAGGTCTAACTGCTAAGGATCCACCTTTTTTTCCTTCCCCTTTTTCATTCTTTATTATACCCTCAGACACCTCTTTACCAGATGTCCTTTTTTTAGGTCTTTGCTTTTTTTTGTTTAAGAGTTTATTAGTAGCAACTTTCTTTGCTCCCCCCTTAAGGCCTCCCATTGCTGCTTTTCCTAGTGCTGCCCAAGCTACCATATTTCTATCCTCCTATTTTAACAAGAACATATCTGAAATACCCAAAGATGATAACACCATAGATCGTTGAGATGATATTATAGGAATTCTAAACTCAGGAATCTCATTACTAGATTTTGCGGGAATCATCTCCTGTCGTTGTTTTTTAACAGGAGGTAAAGTAACTGTTCTAAATGTAGACGTTAAGTTGGGAGTTCCCACTGGTCCAATCGGAGTACTTCCCACTACTCCACCATTTTCCATGTACTGCTTAATTAAACCTCCTTTATTAGCCATTACCTTTAGTTCAGGTTTATTATTACCCCCACCCTTCAGATTCATAGATTCTAAAGTATTTACACCAAACTTCTGAACTGCAGGAGCAGAAACCACGAATTCACCAGGAGTTAACATAGAAGGAACTGTATCCCCTTTAGGACCCGCACCACCCACAGAACCAACCGCCGAATTCATATTTTTTAATGTATCCTTACCATACTTATTAACTGCTCCTTTACTCATTACAAACTCACCAGGAGTTAGCATTGCGGGAACCGTATCCTTATTACCACTTCCAGGAACTACACCACCACCTTGGAATCCTTGAACTAAACCACCACCAGCCATTTTCTGAGAAGTACTTTGATTAATTTCGTTAGCAACAACATCTAATCTATGCGATTCTGTACCTGGAATCATTCGATTGATCTGAAACTGCATCTCATCAGCTTGCTGATTTGCTATCTCTCCAAATTGTTCTGCAGTCAAATTCTCATACCCATACTGCTTCCCTACCTCTTTCAATCTCTGTGCATACTTAGGATCTTTCATCAAATCTGCCGCCATTCTTGCTTGATCAGCTGCTTTTCTACCCCAATCAATATTCTGACCATCCTCAGTCATCTTCATTCCAAATGGTAGTTTTGCATTATTTTCTTCATTAAGTTCCGATTGACTTTGCATTCTAAATCCACCAGCACCATCAGACACTGAACCTGCTACAGTATTAGTGATTCCATACATCTCCTTCATCTGATCCATCGCAAAATTCACTAAGGGATCTAATTCTCTTCCTGGTGCAGCATTACCATAATCAGTTGCAAGTTGACGTGCTTGTGCTGCTTTTTCCTCAACAAATCCCCCAGTCTTATATCTTCCCATTACTAAACCACCACCAAAAAAGGATCCCATTTGAGGTCCAAACTTTGTAGGATCAAATGATCGTCCTTCATCCATTGCAATTGCTGCATCCCTTTTTGCATCTGATGCTTTCCATGCATCACTAGCATTAAAAATGGGATAAAGAGTTTCTGGTGGCATCCCTACAAGTCTTCCCCTATCCTGAGGATATTGCACCACATCCATAAAATTAATATCCTCATATCCTTCTATCTTACGTATAGAATCTACAAGTTGTTTCTGATGTTCTATCAAATCAGGCATACCAATAGCACCACTCAATTCAAGCAATTCATCTTTCTCCTCTACTACCTCCCCATCTTTCGTCTTGTAACTAGATGTATACTTATCCAAATTATAATATAATTGCTCTGGCAGACGTTGACCCATTCTATATCCTTCAGTTCCAAAATGTGATGTATCTGATTCTACCTCCCCTCCTTTATTATAACCAGGCACTAATCCACCACCAGCCATTTCTACAGTGGGAACTAACCCACCTCCATTAAATTCTGATGTGGTAGAAGGTTTAGTATCAGATGCAAATTCTTGGGGTTTTTCACCTTTCCCCCCTTCCCCTTTATCCTTACCTCCTATCCTTTTAGATATACCCCAAATAGCGAGGCCTCCCAACACCGCCGCTGCTGCCCAAGGATTAGCAGCTATTGCTATTACTAACTTAGGAATAATGGCAGTTAAAAGACCTATCATTCCTTTTACTAATGCTCCCAAAGGAGTAAGAAAGAGAGCAGCTGCAGTTGCTAATGCAGGCCAAAAATCCTTAAAGAATTTTCCAACTGCTTCTACTTTTTTCTTATTTGCTGGATTAGTAAACCATTTAAGAACCTTATTAAAAAGAACTCCAATCAAAGTCCATTTAAGAAAATTAATTATCTTATCCCAGATACTAGTAAAAGGAGATAACATTGACTTTACAGCATTTCCAACCCCACTTCCACTCTTTTTCTTCTCTAACTTATCTTCTGTTCCTTTTCTATCAGCAGCCAACTGTGCTTTTTTAGCATCCCTTGCTTCCTTTCTATCACCCTTAAAATCTAAACGTAATACTTTTAATATATCATCAAGAACATCTCTTATTCCTTTAAGACCTTCTGTTTCCTCCTTGTTCTCCTTTCCTTCTGATGGAGAAGCAGGGGTAGAAGGTTTAAAATTGGTAAGGGTACTGGTACCTGTAGTATCTTTTTTTACAGGTTCTTCCTTCTTGTTAAAAAACTCCTTTTTGAATGATGCAACATCTATCTTAGATTTCTTTACCTTTAAAGATTCTCTACCCTTAGCACGACCAGTCTTCTTCTTAAACCGATCTATCATTGCATTATTATCTTCAGGTATCAAGTCTCCTGTCTTATCATAATCAGCACCTTGCTGTTCATATCCTTCTAACTTTTTAATCTTCTCCTGAATCTCATTAGGTTCAGTATCAGACGCAAGAAAAGTATTCCATTGAGGATCAGATAAGGACTTTATACCCTTGGTATCAATTTTCTTTAGTACGGCTAATAGAGATAAAGTCTTAGGCATTCGCTTGTTGCTGTTTGAGTTTCTCTTCCTCTAGGTGTGCTTTCAACATTTCAACATACACGTCCCTTTCCCAAGGAATCATGTTTTCAATCTCAGTTAATGAATATTTATGATACTGCATGAGTGAAAAGTTAAGTCTAAAATAACTTTCCAAACTCATGTATATCATACCTATCCGAAAAAACTTGAGAGTCCCTCCAATACTACTTCACTTTTCACTTTTGTCTTAGGATTTGTAAGTTTGACTGTATGGGATATTTTAGGCATTGTCTCGAAGAATTTCTCAATTTCTTTGAACTGCGAAGAATTCATTTGATCCAAGAAAGCATTAATCTCCTTCTTAGTACAATCAGCGGCTACCCAAACTTCTTCTTCATTATAAATTTTATCTACACAGGATCCAACTAATTCAAAAGACTGATCCATAGTTGCATCACCAGCAAAATCAAAATTATTTTTAATAAATTCTGCAAGGGAAGGATACTTCATCTCCATCATCAAGTTAGCATCTAATTTGATCTGATTAGTATGCTCCTCGTTCCGTAATATTCCAATCTCATCAATAGGAATATTTACAGTAACATAAGTCTCATTATCATCAGGACAAAGAAGTTTAACTTCAATATCTTCTCCTACAGACTTACCACGAATATTAAGAAACAGATATTCAATATCAAAAGTAGGAAGATTTTCTACTTTAATTCCTTTTGAAGTGATACAAGCTTTAATAACATTCTTGATAGCAGTGGTTATCTCTTTTACATCTTCACCTTCTAAAGCTAAAACCAATAATTTCTCTTCTTTAACTAAAAAAGGTCTATATTGAATTGTTTGTCCAGTCGAAGGTAATTCCAACTCATATGTCGGGGTGGCGATCTGTGGTAAAGGCATAATATCCTATAGAAATTTCAGTGTATTTTATTTAGACAGTTATAACTCATCAGCATTATATTGATTTTCCAGTACTATACCCGTCTCCTTTCTCTTATTTAAAGCCCATAGAGTTTCGGATGCATGTTCATTAGTTTTACCAATAACCCCAGTTTCATTAAATCCTTGTCCTGCTATCCACTGTGAACTATCAGTCGCTCCCGTAATTGGATACGCAACTTGTGGACTGTTAGTTATATTAGTAATATATCTACTAAAGTTAAAATTAACAGTACATCTTAATACTTGTGCTCCCTCATAAGTAACAGACATCTGATCAATACTAACTGGATATGCATTGATGAAGGTATATTTCAAATTTGGCACGGGATTATTATTATTTAAATCTCTCTCAAATTTAGTAATCCAAATATTTCTCTTATAACTATTTGGAAAATTTACTCTATAAAAATAATTAGGATCTTCACTATTCTGTTCATTAACAATATATCCAATCCATGTTTCAAATAATTGTATCTGTCTATAATGCCTATCCACTAAAAAAGTAAATGATGCAGTTGTATCATATTGTCTTCTATGAACATGTCTTTCTGTTATTCCACTATAATCATTAGTAAGTTCAGCAGTCGCTAAAGAAGTTCCAGGTAAAGATGCTTCGGCACAAGATAAAATATAAGCATCCTGTGATGTCTCATAATTAGGTATTAAATTACTAACTGCTGGAGGAGGATTAAACCCACATTCATAATGTGTAGTAAGAGCAGTATTTAAAATGTTATTTTTTAACTCTGCTACTGATCTGGCTCTTGGTCTGATTGTTTGTGCCATTAGGCCTATAAATATTACTACTGATATATTATGTATAATGGGAGAAAGTAAAAAGAGTTTCTTTAGACCCTCTTTTCCCAAAAAATACAAGGGAAATACAAATAATATTATCTGTCGTAGTACTTGGGAAACCAAATTCTGCAACTATTGTGATCTAAATGAAAATATTCTTGAGTGGGGAAGTGAAGAATTCTATATTAAATATCTCTCGCCTATTGATAATCGGGTTCATAAGTATTATCCCGACTTTATTATCAAAGTCAAGGAAAGTACAGGTCAAATTAAAACTTATATAATTGAAGTAAAACCCAAGAAACAAACTCGACCCCCTAAGAAGAGAAAAAAAGTGACTCAATCCTATCTTTATGAATGTAAAACTTATGCAGTTAATGAAGCTAAATGGAAAGCCGCAAGAGAATTCTGTAATGATAGAAAAATAGAATTTAAAATCATTACCGAACAAGAATTAGGAATATATCATGGTAGATAGGTATCTTCAAGAAGAAAATCCATTTGATGAGGAGTATTTTGAACAATATTCTCAACAGGTAGGTGATAATAGAATAGAACCTATCATGGATGAATTGAAAGGAATGAGTGATCCTGAAGATATGATGCTTCTTATTATGGACACATTAAAAGATACTGAAGTGGTTCCTGATGCAGGACAGTATTATACTTTCATTTACACTGCGAAAACACCTAGACTTCAATATGATCAACATCCTCTAGTGGCTGTAACGGATATTCAAAGATGGGGGTTTAGAGGAATCAATTATCACTGGGGAAAATTTAGAAACTATACATGGGAAGAGATTGGAGGAGTGCTCTATGTGGTTCGACCCAGTGAAATAAATGACCTACGTGACATATCTTATGCTTATTTCTTAACAACTCTATAAATAACTAAAAAATAATTTAATGTCTCAATATAAAGGCAATCAAACGGACGGGGCGTTTAATCCTACATATAAACCTGACGGGGAAACTTCAGGTCCTATTAATGTAGTGTCCACCTCGATGGAAATTAATGGAAATATTGTTGAAGGATACCAAGCTACGTATGCGAATGGTACATCCAAATGGACAGCAGCGGCTCATACCGATGATCTTTGGGATAATGATAGATTTGATAATTCGACATTCACTGGAAAACAAGAAAGTGATGGTAGTTGGACATGGAAACCAACAAGTAAGAATAGTGTTAAAAATTTAGCAAACGATTATAAGGGTCCTGATGGAGAAAAAATATCTGAAGAATCAATAAAAAAGAATTTTTATAATAAAAAAGGACTTACTACACAAAAAAAATTAAATACTACCCAAAACAATGCATTAAAAGCAGAATATGGAGAAAATTTATCCACTGTAAAAGATGGTAAATTTGCAGATCGTGTAGAAGGAGAATCACTTCCACAAACAAATGCAGATGGATCTGTCGATATAAAGCCAATGGATATGACAGACGCAATAAAAGCTACTAAAATACGAAGAGAATATGGAAATTATTACTATCCTCAAGATATACAATCAAATAAACAGGATAGAATAATATTCAAAATGAAGGAAAGTACAGGAAAAGTAATAGATCCTTCAGTCAAAACTAATGTAAAAGCTTTCCAAAGAAAAGCAGGTGAGATTGGTGGATCAGTAACTCTTCCAATCCCTAGTGGTATTAAAGATAGTAATATGGTTGATTGGGGAAAAGGGACAATGAATCCCCTTCAAGCAGGAGCAGCAGCAGGTATGATGAATGTAATGGAGGCTGCAGGATCAAAGGACAAGGATATGGCAGAGGAAGCAACTAAAGCACTAGCAGCAGGAAAAACAGCATTACAACAAGATAAAGCAGTTGCTAAAGGAATTAATGCATATATTGCAGGTCAAGCAACACAAACTCAAAATTTACTATCAAGGGCTACAGGTGCTATTGCCAACCCTAACATGGAATTACTCTTCAATGCTCCAGGTTTAAGAGCATTTGACTTTACATTCCAATTGTCCCCCAGAGATTCTAGTGAAGCAGCACACGTAAGAAATATTATTAATTTCTTTAAACAAGGAATGTCTGTAAAAACAACTTCTACTAATATATTTCTAAAAGCACCTAATTATTTTGAAATTGATTATGTAACTTTTAGTGATAATGGAGCAATGATGAAACATCCATCCCTCAATATAATCAAAACATGTGCTTTACTTACATGTTCAGTAGATTATACTCCTAATAACTCTTATATGACATACAGCGATCCTGAGAGGAGTATGGTTCAATATACACTGAATCTACAATTTAGTGAACTTGATCCAATCTATGAAAGTGATTATTATGAAGGTCTTGGTATGCAAGATGGCACAAACGTACAAGAGATAGGGTTCTAAAATGGCACATTACTTCCGCAACATCCCAAATTTTGAATATGTAAATAGACTCCCTGAATCTCATAATAGTTCAGAGTATATTGAAGTAAAAAACCTCTTTAAAAGAGGAAAAATTAGAGATGATATATTTAAAGATGTTACTTATTTCACCAAATATAGTATAAAAGGAGATGATAGACCCGATAATGTCGCATTTCAGATTTATCAAGATTCAACATTAGATTGGGTAATTCTTCTGGCCAACAATATGGTCAATATTCAAAATGAATGGCCTCTTACTCAAGAATCGTTTGAATCTTATCTTCTTGATAAATATGGAAATCAGCAAAACATTAATTCTCCTCATCATTATGAAAGTAAACAAATAAAAAATAGTGTTGGAGCAACGATTCTACCCGAAGGTCTCAATGTCCCCCAATATTTTTCAATGGAATTTTTTGATGCTAATTTAGGAAGTTATACAGAAGTAGGAGGAGCTGGGAATCTTATAACCACCGAAGTAACTAATTATGAATATGAAGTGAACCTACAAGATGAAAAAAGAAACATATATGTATTAAAACAAGACTATCTAAGTGTAATTCTTACTGATATGGACCGAATGATGCCATATAAAACGGGTTCCACCCAGTATGTGAGTGAAACCCTAGTTAGAGGAGAAAATATTAAACTATATAATTAATTATTCCTCTGCAAGTTTTTGAAAATAACTCAGTGCATCATCCTCATCTGAACTAGCAGATGCTACAGGAGCAGCAACTACAGGTTCTTTGCGAGCACCAAAGTCAGGTGCATAAGAACCACGACTGTTATCCTCATCTGCTACCTCCTCGTCTATACGACGTGCAGGTGGTTTGTTACCTAAAACATAACCCAAACGCTTCTTCAGGTCATCATATGACTTGAATTGATCTGGTGCAGTAACAGCAGCAAGAGAATACTGCTTCTTCCATAATGCTTCTAGTGCATCATCGTCATCAAGTAATGGTGATACTTTATCGAACTCTGACTTATCATAGTTCCAGTAACCATCCTTCTTAACGATCT
>VTLG01003045.1_pt1 | contig 13492 bp, 18 predicted proteins | sample 4694571 | NCBI WGS metagenome assembly VTLG01 (sample SAMN12604809, study PRJNA352737) | marine metagenome | biome: ENVO:00000447; feature: ENVO:00000209|ENVO:00000569|ENVO:01000036; material: ENVO:00002151; isolation source: viral sequences binned using virsorter ...
TGCCGTGCATCCTGAAAAATCTTTAACCTACCAGAATGTACAAATTCCTCAAATATTTGAGCCATAGTGTTCTTAGATTTAAGAGTGAATGACATGGGCCACCAAGTACTGTCTAAACCTCTATCCTCCAATTCCCCTCTAGTATTATCTACATATCCTTTTTCAATATCAAAATTCTCAATAATATCATTCAGATATTCTATCTGTGCCGTATAATTCCACCCATCTAACCAAGATTGATGTACCTGAGTAATCATATCCCCTTCTTTTTTAAAGATGACAAGATGAGATGGGTGCCGTTTCTTGCCTACATCAAAGCCTGCATATAATCTCGCATCTGCTGGCTTATGATATTTCCTATAAGCATTAAAATTCCTTAAAGTTTCATCTTCACACTTAGTAATATCGGTTTCCTCAAAATAAGACTCAGTAGTGAAGTGGGGCTGAAGTAAGAACTCTGATGCAAATGACTTAGGTCTAGCCCTTTGTTGTTGCAATAACCATTCCTCACTATATAATTCAGGCATTAAAACTCTTCTGCCAGGAACTGGGTCAAGAGCAGGCAATACCCGTGCAAAGAATCTATCATCTTCTTGCAGCTTTGTCAACAAATCTCCAGGCATCATTGGCGTACCCAACACAATAATCGGAACACCCCGCAAAGGAATAAACATGCTCTCTGTTAAGAAATGGTCTTCTACTTTAGTTATCTGCCCCATATTCAATGGGTTTTCTGGGTCACGCAATACGTCATCAGCAATCAATGCGCCATTAACATGCATACCCCGCTTAAATGAAAAAAGACCGCCGTGCCTTATATCCATAGGTTTCTTGTTAACGTAATAACGAGCCGAAAAATCTGCTTTAGGAGAACGGTTATCCATCCATTCAGTCAATATCGGATTTCTCGAAATGGTTTTATTAATCTCAGAGATGTGATATTTCGCCATTGAATCGCTATAAGACAAATACAATACTGCTGCATCTCTAGGAGATTTCAATAATGACCAAACACTGAAAGCATGTCCAAGGAGTGTGCTTTTAAAATGGAAACGTGGGAGTACGGCACAGTAATTTAATTGGTTTGCCAAACAATACTCAATGTCTTCAGCCACTTGACCAACATGCCAAGCATTAAAATATTCTGGGTGTTCAAAACTCAAAGCCCATATGTTGACTAGAAACTCATAGAAACTTCCTACTTCCACAGTAGTTTTACTGGCAGTTAATCCATCAGACAACCTGTCAAAAGCGTCTGCAAAAGTAGTGACTTTAGGTTCCATTGTCATATGCTTGGCTCCTCAATATGTATTAGATTCTTTAATTTAGATGCTACTCGTCTTAAAACATTTTCATCGGTTATCTCGTCAACCAATACTCCTAAAACACTCTGAACAAATTGGAGGTTTATTAACCCCTCCATGACTTGACGTTCTCCCCGAATACCTAAGTCTAAGGCTTTAGCTGCATCAGCTGCCCTATCAAATTGAAGTAACTCTAATTCATGGGCTGCTTTATGTCTCAAGCCTTCATATGTATCAAAATGTTCTTGCTGAATCCTATTAATTTTCTGGCCTTCAGTTTCTTGAATTCTTTCTAAACTAGATACGTAAGCTTCGGATTTTCTATCTTCCCACCCCTCCTGCTTACTCCAAGCATAAACAGTAGATTGAGTCACGTTATTCTCAAACTCTGTTCTAAGGGTAGTAGCAATATCCTTTGGAGAGTGGCCCTGAAGATATAACTCCAAGGCTCTCTCCTTCACTGCAATTGGAAATGTCTTTGGCATATGCTCTCCTATACATTAAACTCTTTAATATTTGGCTTCACAATTCCTCTTCTAGGAGCCTTGTCCCTACTGTCCCAACTAGAGGGCATACCAAAAGCATGGTCAGGCATAGTTTGTGATTCTATACTCCCCCCATATGGAGTGCCATCAGACTGTAACAAACTAGCAAAGCTTACATGCCCAGTTTTTCTGACGGCTGATGTAAAACATTCAGGTTTTCCATTAATATATTTCAACCCAATTTCTTGTCGAGTGCATAATCCTCGCCACACTCCCGCATCCTTTCCTAAGGGTTGGTACCCACGCTTCTTTAATAGGGTACCTGTTGTTCGTTGAGTGTCTTCTACCTGAACATTATTCTGGCAACCAAAATAGTCACACCATACCACCACCCCATATTTCTCTTTGAATTCTTCCACAGTCATATCTTTAGGAAGTTTATCTTTGTACTCTACACTAGTTTCTGTTCGGCCTTTCATATGAAATGTTAAACTCATATATCCTCCCCTAATTTGTTGTAACGGCCCCATAAGGCTATACATGCAGCATCTGCCCAATCCTGTTCCTTGAAGTCTGCTTTCCAAAATATCTGGGCAAAGTCTGCAATCTGCTTCTTGGACACATTACCTTTTTCTAATACATACTTCTTCCACTTAGTATTCTCAATGAGTGCTGGTTCCAATTCATGGAAATGACAAATAAAGAAAACAGAATATACCACCGCAGACAATTGAATGGTTGTTCTGGGATTCTGAATAAAGATGGGTGCTTCAATAGCTACCGTTAAGTCATTGTATATTAACTTTATTTTACCTAAATCTTCCAAAAAATTCGCGGAATTTGAGAGGAATCTGGTATGAAAATCTGGAGAAGCAGTAATCCATTTGTACTGCTCTATGTATTTCCCATCTTCATCTATAACAATTCCATGAATCGCCTTCGTAGAACAGTCTAACCCCAGAAAATATTTCTTATCCATATGCACTTGTAGGAGAAGTTCTCAGTGCAACTACTCTAGAAACAGCATTAAAGGCAGAACTGTACGCCGTAAGTAGCCCCTTCACTTTAATGTATATTGCTTCCTGTTCAATGACAGCTTGTCTCAATTCCCACAACTCAGAGAAACCATCTAGCACTGCTCCCCTCACCTCCTCTCTAGTTAATTTTTTCTTGCCTACTTCTTCCCTATCATTATTAATACGGTACCCTGCTTTAGCATATCCATCATCAAAGTAAGATTCTAAAGCTGTTTTCTTAGCTTCTTCATCCGCAACTTGTGCTTCTAAATACGCTTTGTACCCACCATAGACAGAAAGAAATTCCTCTAGGGCTTTTCTATCCGCATCCATTAAACTAGCAAACTCTAAAGAAGGTTCTACATCTACATCTACTTTAAATCGTGGTACTAGTAATTCTGCTAAATAATCATCTGCTTTGCTTAATACTCTATTGGCAACGCTTTTCTCCATATCACCCCCTATAATTACGACAGTTACACCACATTGGCCCCTGACACCTAGCTGGTGGTTCCAACATCATCATAACGTCTTGACATTTCTTTTCTATTTGCGCCCAAATATCCGCATCGGGCAACATCCCAAAGGCTTTAAGCTTTTGGTTATTCTTATTTTCATATAGCACCACTCCATATGGAAGGTCTAAAATATGTAAATATATTTGTAACTGAACAGTGTGTTCTCGCTTAGGTCTATTTTTAAGGGCTTCAAAGCCTTTATCGTTAATAGACTTTAGCTCTAATCCAATCTTATCATAATCTTGATGCTTCAGCAAAAAGTCAGCCCGTCCTGAAATGGGGGGTATATCTGACTTAGCTTCTACTTCTCTGTCCAACAATATATCTAGCTTAGTGAAATAAGAAGACATTCTCTCTTCTAGATAATTACCATTATCAAAAATACGTTGAACGTTATCATCAATCACTGATGGTGGCAATAAACCATTATAGGCTAGATATAACAAACGCATACAGTAACTACCTAACATGGAAGGGTAGAACACCCCCTCCCTGTTTTTTCTCTGTGGCCCCCCTAAGGACTCAGCTAAAGATTTTACTAACCATGTTTCTTCTGAAAAGGTTTGGGCGTTACTTTGATTAGTGCCCTTTCTTAATTCTGCAAGTTTTCTAATGCCTGACATAAAGTATCACGTACTCCTTCCTTAGTATTGTCTTTGACATGTAGAATATTTTCTACCCCGAATACCCTCATAATCTCTGAATCCCTAAAGGCATCACGTTTTCGCAAATGCCCATATACGCCATCAGCCTCAATTATAAGTCCTAACTCAGGTACAAAGAAATCAGCGGTATAGTTATTAATGGGAACCTGTTGGTCATACCGCAATCCCATATTAGATAACTGGTCTGCAATTAATGATTCTTGTGCTGTGTAATCTCTAGGAAGAAACCTCATTCTTCAACTCCTCTAACAGTAAGGGATTTTCAAGGAAATGATTTTTAAGACCATTCATTCCCATCACCTTAGCGTCTTTATAAGAATACCAAGGCCCAGCCTTAGATATAATGTTTGTGTCTAAAGCCTCTCTAATGAAGCTCTCAGTCACATCAATGCCACCTTCTACTCTAAAAGGTATTACAGCGGAAGTCCAATTCTCTCCTCCCACCTTACTTTTTCTTAAACGCACCTCCATATCAAAGCCAACTTTAGCCTTATCCTTTCCTTCCTCTATCCACCCCTTTCTCTTAACCTGTAACAAGAAATGGGAAAAGAAAGTTTGGGCCAATCCCCCAGGCATTGCATCTAAAGCAACTGGCCCCATACTACTTCTAACCTGATTAATGGCTACAAAAGCAGCACCATTTTTTAGGTGGGGTAGGATTCTAGGTAAAGAAGTATTGATAAACCGTGCTTGCCAAGCCATTGGATTATAATCAAATCCTTCCTCCATTACTGCCTCTGGAACAAGGCCAGCAATACTATCTAATACAATCACATCGACTTTTGAATCCATCAAAGTTCGGACTATCTCTAAGGCTTTCTCCCCACTGGTTGGTTGAGCCACAAGAGTATTCTCCACATCTATCCCACACCTAGCAGACCAATCAGCATCCCAGGATAGTTCAGTATCTATCCAAGCTGCTACCCCACCATCTTGCTGTGTTCTAGCCACTACTTGAGAAGCTAAATAAGATTTGCCTACATTGGTGGGGCCATACAACAAAGTCATCCGTTTTTTTGGAATCCCTCCCCCAGTTAATTTATCTAGAGCAGGGATACCAAAAGGGATTCTAGTGTAATCAAATTCTGGACTAGTACCCCTCACTAAGCCCAGCTTATCATTTTTTAATAAGCTTTGGACAATATCTAATGAGTTATCAATCATATATTAAGCTCCATTGTCTAAGACACTTTCAATTTTTTCATCTACATGCTGCCGTACTACCTTCCATACATCCTCTATAGCTTGTTCTGTTTGCCCAAGCTGGTCAGAAATAGGTAAGTCCGTATCTATGTCCCTAACATCCACATCAATACGGCTGTACTGATTTGTATCCAAAGACCCTATTCTAAACGTAAACCCTAAATGTACACTTACTTTAGCCATTCTATATTCTCCTAACTTTTTAATTTTTTAGTGCGCCCTCTAATCCTAACATCAAATCCAGCGTTATTAGCGTGTCTAACAACATCTATATTTCTTACTTTAGTACATATCGTACATTGTTCTTTCCACTTTGGATTCGTTCCTACAGTGGACATAATGTCCCAATTATGCAATAAAGTTGAACTATTCACACATCTTGCTTCAGCTTCTTCTTTTTCTTTTTGTCGTTGTCTCTCATTCTGTGCTTTTCTAATCACTGCCCATACCCTGTCCTCTACAGATTCATTTCTAGAATTTGGGTCTTTCACATATCGTCCCTTTTTCTTATTCTTTTTAACCATCTCCATCCTCCATAGGTAACTCAAACCACCCTTTATTAAGCATGAGTCCTACTATAGCATATCCAGCTATATCCTGCCAGGTATCTACAATGGGTTCATTTTTCGGCCTCTGACTATTCCATACTAAGTTTTTAAGCCGATTAATTTTATCCCATAACCTAACTACTAATCCCTGTTCTCCGAAGCCCAGAATATTTTCTTTCCCATAATCATACTGTTTAGCACAAACCATGAGAGATATTTCTAAGGCCACAAACTCACAAGCTTCTTCAAATGTGCGTGGTTCCTCCATTATACAGGAGGCTCCGTCCCATTCACATCAAATGGAATAATCGCGTCTGGAACCCTTGTCTGGGCTTTAAAACCATTAGTCTGTCCACTACCTTTATAATAGCCCCCAACCTTTTGCAACTCTAGGAAGACTTCCGTTACAGGCAACAGGATACAATATGCTTTACCCCTAGTTACCATATCAGCAGCGGAATCTCTACTCACTTCTATTTTCTTAGCAGAATCCCACAACTTCCTCATTACCCCCCTCAAAAACTCTGTAGGGAAGATAAGCATAGCCCCATAGGAACCATCATCCATCATTAGCATTTGTGCCCAATGAGCAGAGACACTAGTAGCAATACCACTCTTAGCTTGCACTCGTTCTTTCTTATCTGCATCCCATCTATCATACGCATATTCTATACATATGTTCCCACTATATGACCAATTCTTAGCCCTTTCACTTTTAATTTCTAAAGTATCGGTACCGCCTGTAAAGACCTCCACCAACTTTTGTTGGGCTAAATCTCCAAACTCAAACTGCACATCAAAATTAGACTTATCACTTGTAACAACCATTTATGTCCTCCTTACCACTCAATATAATTTTCTAAAATATCTCTAGGTCTTTCATCAAATGCTTCTTTTGTTGCCCAAGATGGTTTACAAATATCAATATCAACTCTCAGAGGTATATCCAAACTGTTAGTTTCCATCAATCCCTGTATTTCAAATGGTAACGAATCCAATTCACTACCATGAATTTCGCAAATGATTTCATCGTGGACTTGCAGCAAAAGATTACTTTTTTTATCTTTAAGGTAATCATAGACCTGTATCATCCTTTCATTTAAAATATCCGCACTTGTGCCTTGTACTAAATAATTCACCCCCTTATATGCAATATCGGCTGGTATTGAATACACTCTACCGTATCTATTCTTAATCCACCCACGTTCAGCTACTGTCTTCATAACAGAATTAAAGAATTGTCTAGACCCTTTAATCCCCTCAAAATATTGCTTCTTATATTTCATCGCATCAGATTCAGATACATTTAACTGGTTTGCTAACTTAGCTTTCCCAATTCCATAAATAACTCCGAATGTAATGTTCTTCGCCATCTGTCTATAGAACTTAAATGAATCATCTTCTTCAATGACCTGAAACGCAATCTTAGCAGCTTCACCATGAAAGTCTACATCCTTATTATGTAACAAAGCTTTGACTTCCTCATTTCTCAAATAACTTAAAAAGACCCGTACTTCCATTTGAGAATAGTCAAATGATACCAAATGATAATCCTCTCTTGGAACAAACAATCTTCTTACAGCTACTTGGGCTTCATCCTCTTCATTATAGTACTCATCCCCCACAAAGCTCCAAGTCTGCAATACATCATCATCCAATGCCAATGTATGGGTAATACCCTTAGCTGTAATCTGGGCATTAATACGGCTAGTCAAAGCATCCTTAATTGCGGGGGTTAAAGCTATATCCGCTAACTTAAAGTGGGTTCTAGGAATGTTCTGTAAGTTTGGCTCTCTAGAAGAAAGCCTCCCTGTCAAAGTACCCCAATTACAATAGGACGTATGCATTACATCCAAATCTCTATAGGGTTCCATATAAGTACTACGTAACTTCCCCAAAGCCCTATACTGTCTGATATACCCTGCAAGAGGGTCATTAATCTGCATTAACGCAGCCTCATTCCATGAATCTTTATCCTTAGGAGTTTTAATGGGAGAATAAATACCTCTAGCATTTAAGACCTCCCCCACTTGCTGAGTACTATTAATGTTAAACGCATCATCCCCAACCAATTCATAGATTATATTAGCCACTTCTTCAATACGTTTGTCAATCTTAACTATGGCTTTATCGACATACTCCGCATCAATAGCTACTCCTTTCCCCTCCATTGCATATAAGACCTTAGTTAACTCACATTCTAAATCAAACACCTGGGTTTGTTGTGTGCGTGTAATTTGATTTAAGGCATCCGTATACAACTTAGCTGTCCAATATGTATCTTGCTCACAATATGGCCCTAATATCTCTGGAGGAGCCATAGAAAAGTCCTTATGCCACTTATTGCTTCTCAGATACTTCTTCGTATCTTTGTCATAAGCAGCATGGCGTTCCCCATACATTCTGGTAATAGTATTGGTTAAATCCAAATCCTTAACTGTAGATGGTTCAATCAACCGCACCATCACTATTACATCTACCCACCTCTGGGACTCGGAAGCTACCATACCCTCCTTTTCTAGGAAGCGTAAATCAAACTTGATGTTATACCCAATCAAGTTCTGCATCTGTCCTAAGATAGATAATAGCTCTGTAATAGAAGCATGGGGGAGATTAACGCCTTGCTGATGCCTAACAGGGAAATAGTGGGTATCTCCAGCAAGTGTAGAAATACCCACTCCGCAAAGTTGATTCATGCCAAAGGCATCCAACCCATTGGTTTCCACATCCACAACAAGAGTGTCATGGTTTAGCAATTGATTCTTTGCATCTACAAATTTATCAACTGTATCAATCAGCATGTTTAAAACAAGGACTTGGTTTCCTCTAAGGATACGCCAGCAGAATGCCCATTACCGTTGGAGGTGAAGCCTCCATAACGGCCCTTGAAATATTCCCTAACGGTAGGCAAGGAATCTTCATCAGCATCCTCAGGAACTTCATCCTTTCGGGTAGTGGCTGCAATAGCATAGGAAGTATCCTGCATTCCTGCACCAGTGCGTTTAATACGGATAACACCCTTATCCAAGCCACCCCAATCATTGTATACATCAACCAACTGGTTCCAAATATAGTCACTCCGTCCAAACGTGAGGGCTACCATGCGGTAGTCATTAATTGTTTCCTTAAACATTTTCCTACCACCTGGGCCACTAACTGGTTCCCAATCTTCATTTCTAGCCTCATTATGCACTACTTCAAAGACATATGCCCAAAATGCAAACTTGTGACTAGCCCTTGTATCCGCAGGAACCTGGCTAGTATCTACTTCAGGGTCATCAAGAATATTCATCCAACGTTGACCTTCCCTATATGTGTACATATAAATCTCATCGAGGTTAGTGTCATTCTCATCTCCTGTAGCTAGGGGAGCCATAAAAGCCTGGTCACCATCTTTGAAAAACAGTTCTCGTCCTGGCAAACGGTTATCCTCTTGTCCACCCTGGTACCTATTCTCGCGCTTGGTTTGAATCTTAGTAATTCCACTCATTGGTATCTTTCTCCTTCATATATGTTTTATAATTTAAAAAAATGTTCTGTCTTGTAATATCTGTATTAATAAATTTTCATCTCTTACATCTTGTACATCTTTATACTCCTTTGGAAGTTTTATATAGCTTACCATCATTTTGGTGTTTAAGCAGTTCATTGCCTTCTCTAATCCTATACGCCCTGCCTCATCGTTGTCAAGGCATAATACCACCTCTTTGGTGGGCAATTCTAAAGCCAGTTCTTGCTGACGTTTAGAAATATGTGCCCCTAGTAAAGCTACACTAGCAAAACCATGTTGGTCAAGCCAAATGGTATCCAATGACCCTTCAGTAATACAAATGAACTCCTGGGGATTAGAAAGCAAGTGTTGTCCAAACAACAATTTAGATTTTTTCAATCCTTTAGAATACAAATACTTGGGGGTACCGTGTTGTCTGCGACTTAACCACCCCACCAATTTACTTTCTAAAGTACGTATGGGTAACACCAAACTCCCGAAATTATCTATCGCCCCACCCCATCTCTTTAATGTGGGCTTATCAAAACCCCTATCAAAAATCCAGGGAGGCACATATCCATACTGGAATGGGAAAGCCACTTCTGGCATTTCTTCTTCCTGTTCTTCAAATTCATCAAACATGTTAATGTTAAAGCTGGCTTCATCTTTCCTAATTCTACTACTCAATTCCTCAAAACTGAGATTCATGTATTTCATAAAGAAGCCGTATAGGGAACCTTGCCCACATCCTGCGAAACAAATCCACACACCCTTATCTAAATTAACTGCACAGGACTGCACATTATCCTCATGGAATGGGCAAAGAATTGAGAATTGTTCTGTGGCTATGGGAATTGAAAAGTTATTATCTAAAAAGAATGGAATCCAATTCACCATTAAAACATATCCTCAATTTCATAAATCTCACCCTTGTCTACATTCCAATTCAATTCCATTGAAGACACTGGTAACACCCCATCTCTGTACTTATGGAAGTAAGCTATTCTAGATTTATCTTCTCCCTCCACCATACACATTGATAAGGCTACATCTGCTGCCCTCAACATAGCATCCCCATACGCTACTTGGTCAGCCCTAGGGGGAATGTATATATCAGACGCATCTTTGGTTGCTTGAGTAGACACAAATATGGGTGTATTAGTTGAAAGGCATAGGTTCTTCAAGCCATAGAAGAGCATATGCGTTTGTTCCCACATAGCTTTATGATTCTTTCCAGAGTTAGTAACTAGATAGATACCATCTATAACTACTAATTCGGGATTATATTTCCTAATCAGATTCTGCAAACTCTCTAAAGAAATACTGGATTCGCCCTCAATATGGTCACATACTAACAAGGGCTTATCTTTCACATCTTTTAGAAAATTAGAATACTCATCTTCATTAATGGGGTCACCATTCCGTAAGGCTGAATGAGATAAGGTATACCCCATTGCGTTGCCTAGCACCACATCTGTACGTAGATTCATCTGACTAATGGGCATTTCAGTTGAAACAAGGAGAGTTTTAAAGCCATGCATCACCGCAGTTACAGCCATCTGGACACACATCCAAGACTTACCAACCGTGGGTCTAGCAAACAATGCTATTAATTCTCCTGGCATCCACCCCACTCCTGCACGGTTTAAGGAAGTAAACGGGGTTGGGACTCCCATAATCCCATCCCCCATCTTCCTTTTCTCTTTCCTTAACTGCCAATCGGTTAAACGCATTTCAGAATTTTGATTATATGGAATTACATCCTCATCATATATTACTGAAATATCATTCAAATCTGTATTGATTTGAGCTAAAGCTTGCTTCGGATTTTCTTGCAATACGCCTTTATTATTCTGAAAGGTGTTTACAATATTCCGAAACAATACTTGGTCTTGGAATACATTCAAAGCATACTTCAAATCCAAGGAAGCTGCCGAATCATTCAACGTAGGGTAATTGGCTAATAAGGTTTCTGTAGATGGACTATGCCCATAGTCATCAAAATAAGTAGTTAAAAACTTAAAGGCATCTCCATGTGAGGCAAAATCTTTTGAGGTATATCTAAACTTTCTAAATGCTTCTCTGTCTGTTAATGCAAAAATTATTCCTGATTCAATAAAATCGTAATTGTCCATTCCATCTCCTGATACTTAAACTCTGTAGAGAACCCTATTCTCTTCTCCCTGCACATAAATGTCAACCCCTTGTGCCATCTCTTTATCAGCCAATTTCTTTGCTTCCTCTAAGGAAGAGGTAATTCCCAACACCGAAATCGCTGAAGTGGATTGATTCACACATAGCACTCTAAACTCCCCAGTGGAGCTTGTCAAGGGTTTATTCCGAATCAGTCCGTGTCTCTTCTTCATAAAACATATCCTTTAGTTTATTTCTCACCCCCGTTCTAATTTTATAAGCCGACTCCCCCAAGTCTTCACTAATCTCTTCCATTGTCAAACCCTCTAACCGTAAGGTTACAAAGGTATGCTCCATTGGAGTTAAGTTATAAGAGGTTAACATTTCCTCTATCTCTGCTTCTTCTAATCCTTCTTCTTCCTGTAGCAAAGCTTGAAGTATTTTCGTAGGGACTTTCTTCTCATCATCCACATCTAAATATTCCATATCTAAACTCGTAGGTTGAATCGTATGTTGGGCTTTCGTAATGAGGGTTCTCAAGGTATTAGTCATAGCTGTATGAAGATACGTGTGGAATAGTACTCCCTTATCTTCTTGAAAGCCTTGAGCAGCTTTTACTATTGCAATCCGCAATTCCTGGGCTAATTCCTCTCTCTCCCAACCTAACACAAAAGTGTTCTGGAGCATCCGCTGTACTTTAGGTTCCCACTGTTTAATTAAATCATCATCAATATTCAATGTCCTAAAAACCTCCTTACCTTATGAACTCTTACTATGGCTCCTGCTATTAATCCTGTTCCTATAATCAATGCCCCCACTAGAAAAGGCGAAGTATCGGTATATCTACCAAGAACAAACAATCCCACATCTTCTAGGATATGTGGGATAGTGAGGAATGCCGATACTAACAACCATTTTTTCATCTGGCACCTCAGTCATAATAAATATCTCCACGCTTCTTTTGATAACATCTTTGACTGCAATAAATATTCTTGTAATTCAAATAGTAGCTTTTTCTCAAGAGGCACTTCCTTCTATGAAATTCTACTAGGCAATAAGAACAAGTCACCCTCATCCAACGTAAGTGGAAACGACACCTATCGGAACAGGTTTTAGTCTTTGGTGGAGTTCTCTTACCACATTGTACACAATATCGGTCAGCTTTTAAAGGCTTTGGGGCACCAGTATGGACACCAGCTTTTTTTAGTACCTTGTACACATACTGCCTACTTACCTGAAACTCATTCCCAAGTTCTTGCAGAGTTAGGAAGGGTTTTAATTCACGGGTTTTAATTATGTCTGCCTTCTTAGCCATCTTCTGGTAGTGGCTCATACTTAGCATGACGTTCAACTTTAAGTTGTTCAGGTATAAATTTCCCTTCTGAATCTGTATTTATATCTGAATCTGATTTAATGAACTTATCATTCCTTTCGGCTACTACAAGCCAATCAACTTCATCAGTAGACGTATCATCTTGACATGTAATTATTACTTTATTTCCTTGGACTGAGCCTTTAACCGCAGCCCATCCCGTTTTATTCTGTACCCAAACTTGACTATTTTTTGTTAAAGCTACGTAAGTACCATCTGACATATCAGAATCTGTATCAATATTAGCAGTTACCGTACCACTGGATAATGTAGCTGTCCCTCTATAAATCAAATCATACCTAGGGGCTTCAACAAACCCATGCAATAAATATTTATCATCATCTAAAGGATGGTCAATCAGAAAACTACCAGAGCCTTTACTTATTGCCCCAGTAACAAATAAGCCTCCCGTTACATACATATTACCAGAACTGCCGTAACCATAAACTTTATTTGTTCCAGAAGAATTAAGTAAAGCGAAACTGGGAGTATTTCCTCCGTTAAGGGTAAATACGTCTTGGTTTGAAATCGAGAATCTCAGTGTCGCACTGCCACGATACATTCCAGTTTGAGCAGCATTTGAAAAAGAATATGCTGGGGCAGATTCGCTTCCATCAGACATAGTATGGGTGGTTGGATGGTTATAACTACCACCACTTGACGTTCCTGTTATTTCATGTGTATGACCTGTCGAAAATAATGCATTATTTGTGGTTGGTGAAGACGACAATGGAGTACCCATAGTCACTGTTATTGTA
>VTLG01015288.1_pt1 | contig 13489 bp, 11 predicted proteins | sample 4694571 | NCBI WGS metagenome assembly VTLG01 (sample SAMN12604809, study PRJNA352737) | marine metagenome | biome: ENVO:00000447; feature: ENVO:00000209|ENVO:00000569|ENVO:01000036; material: ENVO:00002151; isolation source: viral sequences binned using virsorter ...
TTCTGGCAAGGTGCTAACTTCAAGTTGAAGATTGTGAAGAAAGATGGATACTGGAACTATGATAAGTCAGAATTTGACAAAGTAGGGCCAGTTCTTGAAGATGATGATGCACTTGAAGGACTCTGGAAAAAACAGTATTCACTTACTGCGATCACTGCTCCAGATCAGTTCAAGTCATATGATGATCTTGAAAAGCGTCTGAAGTATGTCCTTGGCAAAAAGCCAGTCAATCGCTACATTCCTGATGAAGAGTTAGAGAGTGAAAGCGAAGGTCTTGATGTTGCAGAAAAAGTAGTTACTCAAGCAGTAGCAACTCCTGCAGCAACTACCACTGTTGACTCTGATGAAGATGATGCACTATCTTACTTTCAAAAGTTAGCAGATAGTTAATTATTCAAATAAACGAATATCATCTCCTTTTACTAAGGTTTCACTCACAAACTGGGTGGAACCTTCTTTATATGACATGATATTTTCTAAATCATCAAACACAATACTCAAATACATTGGTTTCAATAAATATATTTCTCTCTTTTTGTTGTTTAAATTTTCCTCGTAAATATAATTTGTTATAGGTAATGCAATATCAGTCACCGTTACTTGATCTTGTTTACCATAATCAAAGTAACTTACACTTTGCCCTACACTCACTTTTGTTCCTGATGCGATTATAATTCTGTTATCACTTGTTTTAACTTCATTTGCTTCATAGTGATGAATACCCGAATAAAGAGTTGTTTCATTATCATATTTTTCAGTTAAGTATGTATTGAAATCCGCTTGTGATAAAGGCCATTCACTTTGAACATTAATTATATTATTTGAAAGAAGGACAACCCAATCTAATAGTGGATCTTTGTAGATTTCATCAGCGACATTATCTGGTCTATCATCACCCTTTACAATATATTTTTGGAAAAAAGCAAGATTCTCAAAAATATCATCTCTTAATTTTGCTCTCTTAAATAAATTTTTTACAGAGGAGTAGGTATCACTCTCTCTGTTGTTATCACGATTGATATATGCAAAATTTGGAATATTGCGAAAGTAAGGATTTGCCATTTTAGAAACCTATCTCCATGTCAGCAGAGTCTGATCCGTCAAGATTACCGTAATCATCATTGTAAATAGGATCAAGTTCTTTAAAAGAAAAGTTTAATCTATATACTACCATTGATGAATCATCGTAAGTCATATAACTATTAGTTGGCATATAATTAACACTAAAATTAAGCAATGCACATTCCTTAATTATTGGCAAATACGGATGTGTATCAAGAATAGCATCAAGAAATTCAAGTCGATATGTATTTGGGGAACCTAAAAAGATACCAACATCATCTCTTTGCACTGCCATCGATTGTTTGAACATTCTAATTATTCTTTTTACATCATCTGCTTCTTTTTGATTTCTTGGTGATATATCATATTGAAAATTAAATGGTCTCAATGTTGGCCCGGAGAAAAGGAGTTGTAAATTATTATTAAAAATTTTTCCTCTTGTTCTTGCTAATAGACGATCTGCGTCAGTTCCAACCGCTGATGCGGTGAGTGCTGTGCTTAATACAGTTGGAAGATCACCACTCTCCGCTGCTGTTTTAAAAAGATCAGCTGCAGCCATTCCACCGGCACTACCACCTTCTAACAGTGTTTTAAGTGCTATATTTGATGCTGCCATTTGAGCAGGGTTCATTGTCCCATCTGCATATTGAACAGCATTAAAGTCGGTCACACCATCTGGAATTGGTAAAACAACTGATCCTAATATTTCTCTATCAGCAAACGCTTTTCTTTTTCCAACAAAAGGACTCACGCCATCTTGTAAGTTTATGTTTGAACTCGTTCTCTTTGTTTGAAGAAAAAATGCACTTTCTGTTCCTAAATTGTTGGTAAAAATTTGTCCTGCTTCATTTAAAGATATATCACTCCCCCCTCCTATCTCTGCAGGTTCAAACTTCATCACAGTTATCTTGAGTTTATCTTGTAAAAAATCAGTGATACCTGTTGGAAATTCTAAATCTGTTCTATATTTTTTTCTCGCATTCATATCTGCACCACCACCATTTAATACATCTTCAACATTGGAACCTACTTCTTCATTTAGTTTGACTGCATCTGACTCTTCGTAAGGTATTCCAGTGTATAATTCGTAAGGGCCAATATCTGGAGGTGGTGGAGGTGGAGCATCTTCACTTGCCAATTCCTCTCTATATTGGTCTTCCGCTTGTTTGAGTGCTTCATTGATAACAAATTCATCTCCATTTCTTATCACATTACCATTTCTATCAATTACTTCTTCACCATTAAAATATGCAATTTCAGTATCAGTTGCAAAAGTTTGACCATCTCTACCTTCAAGTGGGTGAAACACTCCATCTTTTGTATAATAACCCATTGGATCATCATTACCAGTTGAACTTGCACGATAAACAGTAATAATACCCGTATCTTTATCAACTCCAGTATAGTATTGTCTTGTTCCTCCTCTATTGATTAATCCACTATCATCGTTGTCTCCTCTCGCCTCAAATCCGGGTTGAATTCTTATGCCTCTATTTCCATACTCCTCATTACGATCAAAATCTTGATATTTATTTGTTCTACCATCAATGTATGCATCATTATTGGCACTATAAACATCAGTATTGTCATGCAGATTTGTTCCTAATGGTATGGCATCTTGAAATCCACCTAACTCAAAATCTATTGCCCTCTCAAGAGAGCCAGGTTTAAAGTCATCACTGTTAAATTCTGTTTCTCGATTGGATCTTTCAATTTTTTCTTTTATTTCTGCAGACTCATTTTGATCTGAATTTCTATACTCTGAAAATGACATATCGACCCTTTTTAGTTATTTAGGAACTTAGCATATGGAATTGCAAGGAGATCATCAAGTTCATCTGGTTGGACTATGTACAATTGTCCTGCTAATTCATTCCATGTATAGTTACGATATTTTCTCCAATGAAAATTAAGACCACGAAAACCCCAACCAAATATATCAGTGCAAGCTATAAGTGGGTGTTGATCATAAGTGATGTTTGGAGTCTTTGGATTATATACAAAGGTATAAAAGTTCCCAACGTCAGGAACTGGTGTTACAGTATCATTTAAAAGAGACATGATTTCTAACATCATATCCTCTTGATCATTGGTTGGGTTGTTTATACTATTACCTTCGAGTCTACTCATCTGATTCCAAGTTCTTTCTCTGTGACTACTTTAAATTCAATACGATGATCTTCACAAAATTCTTTTGCTGCTTTCCATTTAGCCTGATTGACTGCATAGGTAACACACTCAGTAAGATATGATTTTGTTTTCCTTTTTGGAGTTTTAGGAGGTAGTGTTTGTTTGTAAGGTTTTACTTCAACCACATAAGTTTTTATCATATCATTTTTTTCTTTTACTTTAATTAGATAATCTGGATAATACTTATGAACACGATTATCTTTTGGTGAAACATAGGGTATACTAAACTCCTCAGATGCCCAAGAGATAATACTATTATTCATATCACACCATTGACAAAACTTTCTCTCCCAACTACTACGACATATTATATGTTTAGTGTTGCCTTGATACTTGCTTGGATATATTGGAGTATATTTGCTTTTAATGCTCTCTCCCATAATTTACCTACATAATATACAGGTTATAATATTTATAAATGGCCGATATAAAACCAGAAGGTAAATCGATAGCTCAGATAAAAAAAGATTTACTAAATCCTGCGACAACATCTCATTTTTTGGCAAGTATAGGTCTACCAACCACTAGATCTAATCTTCTAAAAAAGTTTCAAGATGAAATCGCACTAAAATTTAATTTAGATCAACAGGCAAAGTTAAATTTATTAGTCTCACAGACTGCATTGCCCGGATCTAGATTGTTAACACAAGAGATAAGAAATAATTTTCCGGGAGTGAGGGAAAGACACGCTTACCGTAGACAATTTGACGATGTAATCACTTTGACTTTTTATGTTGATGCAGAACAATATTTACCAATCAGATATTTTGAATCATGGTTGAATTTTATAACTGGATCTCGTCTTGCAGATGATGATGGTAGTAGTGTTGATAGACCAACTTTTAGTCACACGATGAAATTTCCAGATGATTATAAAGGTAGTCTTGAACTTACAAAGTTTGAAAAAAATCTTGATTTTGGGGGAGTTGGTAGAACAAAAATTATGACATATAAATTTGTGAATGTTTTTCCATTAGCAATAAACAGTATGCCAGTAAGTTATAATTCATCTCAACTTCTGAGATGTAGTGTTGGTATGGCATATTCTAGATATTTTGTCACTCAAGGTGCTGGAGGAAAAGTGGATAGTTTCTTATCGACTGATGATGTGGGAAGAGACTTTGATAATTCATTCTTTGGATCACCTGCTAATGCCGAAGCATTCTCTGAGTTTACTACAAACATTATCATGGATAGTAGGACTAGAGGATTACCTAATTTCTTTATAAACAATAATAAAATTATCAACGGTAATATTCCACTCGATCTTGCCTGATAAATAAACTTACTGAATTGAATAGTTATGCCATTACCTAAAATTACCACCCCTAGTTATGAACTTGAATTGCCATCAACTGGTGAAACAATAAAATATAGACCTTTCTTAGTAAAAGAGGAAAAACTTCTAGTTATTGCTTTAGAAAGTGAAGACACAAAACAAATTACAAATGCCATCAAAGCTGTGATACGTGCTTGTGTTCAAACAAAAGGAGTGAAAGTTGAAACACTTCCCACTTTTGATATTGAATATTTGTTTTTAAATATACGAGGCAAATCTGTCGGAGAGGATATTGAAGTTAAACTCATGTGTCCTGATGACAATAAAACTGAAGTGAATGTTAATATTAATTTAGATGATATAAAGGTTCAAAAATCTGAAGATCATTCTAATGAAATTAAAATTGATGATTCTTTAATTATGCAGTTAAAATATCCATCATTAAATGAATTTATTAAAGCAAATTTTGATCCAAACGACACCACTAAAAATCCGATGGAACAATCTTTTGATTTGATTGGATCATGTATTGACAAAATATATTCTGAGGAAGAAGTTTGGGTTGCTGCAGACTGCACAAAGAAAGAACTCAATGATTTTTTAGATTCAATGAATTCAACTCAGTTTAAACAGATTGAAAAGTTTTTTGAATCAATGCCAAAACTATCACATACCGTGAAAGTTTTGAATCCAAATACAAAAGTTGAAAGTGATGTGGTGCTTGAGGGTTTAGCATCTTTTTTCGCCTAGCGATGGTGCATATGAATCTGGAGAACTACTTCAGATTAAATTTTGCCCTGATGCAGTACCATAAATATAGTTTGACTGAAATTGAAAATATGATGCCTTGGGAACGAGACATCTATGTTGGTTTATTACAAGCACACCTCGAAGAGGAAAGACTAAAGGAGCAACAGCGAAGAGCTAATGGATGAAACTAATCCAGTATTTGAAAATTTTCGCAATAAAATGCGAGCGTTTGGTCAGCCCATTCGGGGAACCACGAGAAGAGTTTCTGCGTCAAAGTTCTTAGGTAATGATAATTTAGAAAAGAGAATAGAAATAAACGCAAGGAAAATAACAATATTAAAAAATATAATACAGGCACAACAGATCGCAACTGGAGAGATGATCAAGTCTCTTACAGAAAAATCACCTGTCAGAACTATTGAAAATGATATTATTGATATTAAAAAAACGCTCTCATCAATAGTAGAGACACTTGAAGCACAAGAAAAATTTGAGGTAGAGACTTTTAGAAAATTAAGACTACAACAAGAGAATGAGAAAAGAAGAAAAAGGGAAAATCTTTTAGAAAAATCATCAAGAAAATTAAAATCTTTTGTTCAGTCAGTAACAGATAGAGTTGTAGCACCAGTTAAGAATTTTTTCATGAGGATAGTACAATTCTTCGTGACTTTGTTTTTTGGAAGATTTATAGTTAAATTTTTACAATTTTTATCCAATCCAAAAAATATTAATATTGTTATTGGTATCGCAGATTTTATTGAAAATAATTTTAATTTAATTCTTTTAGCACTTGGAGCTGGAATCACTGCACTTGGTATTTTTTCTGCAAAACTTTTAGGTATAAGTGGAATACTTCGTTTAGCGACAGGACTGAATATTGGAGGAGGTATAATAGGAAGAGGCCTTGGTATGAGAGGCATGGCAATGAAAGGAGCTAATGTTGGGGGAAAGGTAGGAGTCACAAAGAATTTTTCTGGAGCTCCTCTTGGATCAACACTTTTTGGTAACACACCAAAAATAAAATATTACAATACCTTTATGTTTAACAAGGGTGGATTAGTTCCCGGAGCAGGTAATCAGGACACAGTTCCCGCGATGTTAACACCCGGTGAGGTTGTGATTAGTAAACCTGCTGTTGAAAAATTCGGTGCTTCTAATTTATTAAGATTAAATGAAAACGTAGGTAAAAAAAATAAACCAAGAATAAACAACAACAGATTATATTTTAATGAGGCTGGTCAAGTTCCTAGTGGATTTGGTGATCTGTTTAATATTGTCTCTGGAATACAAAATAAAATGATGGATTTAGAAAATAGTTCTGTGGGAACAGAGTTAAAAAATTTCAATCCAATTAAATTGAAAGAGACTGCTGAAAAATTTAAATTAGATAAAAGTGAAGCGAAGAGCATTCCGATTGATATTATGAGTATAGTTAGTGATAGACTTGGAAGAAACTTAGATACTTCAAAAATCCAAAAAACATTTGAAAAATTTAATGAAATAGATCCGACCATAATTATGGGTGGACTTAATAATGTTATAGAGAACTCCCCAATAAAAGATTCTGGAGATATAAAAAATTTATTTAATAGAATAAAACCAGTAAATGATCCTATCATTCCATCTGACTATCCAGATGAAGATGATACAACAACAAATGTTGACGTATCTAAAGTAGGAGATAATATTAATTTGTTCACTGCAGGTGCAAATTCGGGTGCAGAAAATAATGATATCATTGAGGGTGATTTAGCACAACCTGATCCTAAAGTATTAGCAGTTCTTGGTTTAGGATGATGATTAATACGAATAAACTTTTATCTAGAGAAACAACAGATAAATCTATTTTATCTGAAAAGACTGTCACTAATATCAAGATAATTAAAAAAGATGTTAAAAAAATTGATTCTCTTTTAAAAGAAAAATTAGTTTTATCGAAAGTAAGACAGGGTATTTTAAATAGACAGGCAGAACAATTAAGAAGAAGACAGAGAGAAGATGAACTTGAAAAAGATGTAGAGGATGACAATCCCAGAATAACTTTTTCGCAAGAACCTCAAAAACAAAAAAGAGGTGGTCTCTTCACAACATTATTTGTGGGTTTGATAGGTGGCATTGGATTTATTGTGATGAAATCTTTACCTATCTTTAAAACAATTGGAAGAGCTTTGCGAGCAATCGCATCTCCCTTTCTTAAATTGTTCACAGTTCTTGGGCGACTTGTTGGAGCCTTGGTTGATAAAGTCAAGGTTGGTTCTGATAATTTAAAAGATGTTAGTAAGAAAAATAAAAAAGACCTTGACCAATTACCGAGTAGAATAGAGCGTGTAGGAAATGATCTTCAATTATTAGCTGGTGTCATGGTTGCTAACGCTACCATAGCGGCTATATTTCAAGGACTTGGTGCAAGAAAAGTAACACAGGTAGTCAATGCTGCAAGGTCACAAAGATTGATGACACCCGTGCAAGCCAATGCTGTCAAGAAAGCAATGAAGGAGTCAGCAGTTGCCGAGACAGTGGAGGGCATGGGTTCATTTAGACAAGGAAGAAAAATAACAAAAAATTTCACGAAAAATGTGATAAGAGAGGTAGCAGGTTCGGTTAAGAAAAAGTCAATGGCGACTGTTGAGGAGGGATCAGAGACCTTACTAGGTGGAGGCACAGGTAGAAATATATCAAAAGCATATAAAAAATCAGCCAATAATTTTATTCAAGAATTGGGATTAGATCCTGAACTTGGAAAATTTGGAGGAAGAATAAACACCGGAGCAGTAAGCGATATTACTCCAAGAGGCCCCTTCGGTGTGCCGGGTGGTCGAATTGGCCCACCTCTTGGAGGTATCATGGGATCTAGACCAATATTACCTGATGATCCCCTTTTTATAAGAGAAGGTGTTGATAAGGCAAAAAGGTTGAGTTTGATTCAAAAATTAAATAGCGATCTTGCATTGAGAATTCCATACCGAGTGAAACAAGATCTTTTAAAAATGAGTGATGCTGATTTTATGAGATTTTTTGCTGATCAATATGGATTTGATCCGAGTGAGGGATTCGGGCCCCCTCAAGGTGACATATTCAAACCTACCAAACCTAAACCTACCACACGTTTTGGTGTGCCGGGTGGTCAAATTGGGCCCGATTTTCCTTCGGTGGCTGCAAAAAAACAAAGATTTTTCTTTGGTAGGGGATCTGCCACTGGTGCTAATCCCTTTACTGGGGCACCAACTTTTCAAGTTAATCCAAGAGGGAGAACTATTGATCCCACTACAGGAGCTTTCTTTGCAAAGAGATCTAGAACTGCTAAAGTAGCTGCTGATACTCTTCTTGATGCAAGTAAAACTGTCGCTGGTAGAACAGCATTGAGATCACTTGGATTTGTTTCAAAAAATGTTATCAGACAATCTCTAGGTGCCGTTCCATTATTAGGAGATTTAGCAGTGCTTCTACTAGACATATATGTGTTCGGAGAAATACCAGCGAGAGCAGGATTTAAAACAATTGGTAGTATAATTGGATCGATCATCGGTGGTATATTAGGATCATTACTTGGCCCTGTTGGAACAATAGTTGGTGCAGTCGTTGGAGGTATAGGTGGAGATATACTAGGAGCAGTAACTTATGATTTCTTTGAAAGAAGGGCGAACTATGGCCCGTATAATAAACAAGTAAGCAGAACCAAATTATCAAAAAGTGATATTGCAAGGGCTGGATTAAGTGGATCTGTAAAATCTGTAACAGTAAAAGATTTAGGTGGTGATTTTCTAAAGAATGAAATAGCTTTAAATAAGGGTGATAATGAATATATCTTTGATAGTAATACCACTGAGGCATTTAAACAATTTGCCCCCGGTGCATTAGAGGCAGCAAATAGAGAATCTGGAAAGGCAGCGATTGAAGCCTTGACGGCTAAGTTACCAAAGAAAAAAGGAAAAACAAAAACAATTTTATTACCAGTAATGATGCCAACAGAGAACAGTGAAGAACAACAAATCTTAATGGTAAATAAAAAAAGTAATGATGGTAACTTCTTGTCGATTGTCACTCAAAGTAGGTATATGAGAGCATAATGGCAAATCAAACTGATGGTTCAAAAGAATTTGAATCAATAAACATAAAAATAAACAAGGCAATCATTACATCAAATAATGATGAATCAAGGACTGTTGACTTGAGAGCGAGTGATGTAGTTGAGTATAAGGAACATATGTTTAGAGACACCGTTGAGGTCTCATTTGTTTTTTCTGATAGTGGAAATACTTTAGATGGTAAATCTTTATCCGAAGCACTACCCTTACAGACAACTGAAAATTTTGAATTTGAAATGCAAGATGCGAGAGAGAGAAAATTAAAGATTAATTTGAATGTTAATAAAGTTACACCAATATTAAAGGATCAGCAAAAAGAAAATATATTATTGACACTAACTTCGGAGGAGTTTATAAGAAATGAAATGTATTCATCCGCAGTGAATCAAAGGTATGATGGAAAAATATCTGATCATGTAAAAAGTATTATAGAAAACAATTTAAAATCTAAGATAAAAGAGGAAAATTTAGAAATCACTGCAAACAATTTAAATTTTATCGGTAATAAAAGAAAAGCATTTTATATAATAAGGTGGTTACAAAAAAAATGTATACCAGTTGCAAATGGAAAGATGGGTGATACTGCAGGATTTGCTTTTTATCAAACATCAGATGGATACCATTTTAAATCAATTGACAGTTTATTTGCACAAAAAACTAAAAGAAAATATGCTTTTACTGGAGTGGCAAACGATGCATCTCAAAAGTATGATGCGATTGTGGCAAAATTTTCATCAAATTTAAATATTACGGCTAATAATAAACTACGTGCTGGTGCTTACAATACAAAACTGATAGTTTTTGATCCTTTCAACTGCTTTTATCAAGTCATTGATCAGGACGCAGAGGAAACAAAGAGTGGCACAACACTCGCAGGAAAAAATCTACCAGTTTTAAATAAAAAGTTTACACAAGAAACAACAAGAACAACTTATATGATAAAGGACACAGGAACTTTACCTTCAGGTGATGTGAAACAACAAATTGATAAGAATGAAGAGGAGACTTTTGAAATTGAAAAAATATTAAACCAATCGATTCGTAGATTTAATCAGTTAGATTGTGCAACAATGGAGATTGTAATTCCAACAGATTTTAATCTTCATGTAGGTGAAACTGTTAGAGTTGACACTAGATCATTAAAAAATAATACGGCTGGGGATGGTATTGATAAAACGGTGAGTGGAAAATACCTCATATTCGCAGTCACTCATCGTGTCTCAAATAATAAGGGGTCAACAAAATTAGGTTTAGTCCGTGACTCAATAGGAAGAGTTGCTGAGAATACTGGCATGATGGAGTAAAATAAGTTATAATGAATAAATACAAATGTAGGATCAAATTAAACAAATGAAATCAATCGAAGACCACATTCAAAAAGACAAGGAGATCCTTGCCGACCCAAACACTTCTGAACCAATGAGAAGACACACACTCGATGAGTTACACGAACTCGAAGAGTATGTCGATCATCATCATGATGAAATCGAAGCAGGAGATCATCATGATCCAAACTGTTTAGAATTATTCTGTGATATGCACCCTGACGAACCAGAGTGTTTAGTTTACGATGATTAATGGAACAATTATCAAGTTTATATAATCCCGGATTTGTTGGGGCTCAATTTAGTTGGTGGATAGGTCAAGTTGCCGACTCCTCAACTTGGCGTGAGAACATGAGTGATGTCCCCATCGATAAGAAGGAGGACATTCCGGGATGGGGATATAGATATAAAGTAAGAATAATGGGCCTTCATGATGGTGGAGAGTCTGTGATTCCCTCTGACCAACTTCCATGGTGTCAAGTCATGTACTCCGTATGGGGTGGTGGTCAGGGAGGATCATTTCAAACTCCCGGAATTAAAGAGGGTATGTTTGTCTTTGGTTTCTTTTTGGATGGATCAGATGAGCAAGTTCCTATTATTATGGGAGTGCTTGGAAATAATGCAAAGACGACCATCAAGGGTATTAACTCAAAAGTTGGTGTAGATGAAGTTACGGATGAATCATCAGTGTTTGAACCAAGAAGTGGGTTTACAGATGATGGCACCACAGATGTTTCAGATAATCAAGTATGTCAGCAAGGGGCAAATAGTACAATTACTTTTGAAAGCGGTGACGGTACATTATTAAAAACAATTTCAGATAAGATACAAACTGATATTCAAAATGAAGAGCATTCTGTTGAGTGTCCAAAAACAAAAAATAGTTTGACATCATTGAATACTCACATGAGTAATTTTCAAGTTAAGTATCAAAAATTATTAGAGGAACTCAATGATTTTCCGACAGCAGCAGCGTCAAAAGATATAAATGAATCAATAGATGAGTTGATAGAAAAAACAGCAGGTTTCTCCGCAAAATCAATGTTGACTACTTTAAATAGTCAACAAACATTTTTATTAGAAAAATTAAATGATGCCACGGCAATATTAGAGCAAGATGAAAATGTTTCAAATAGACTTAATTTATTAGAGAAAAATGTAGAAGGTCAAGGAAAATTAGCATGCGTGTTTGGTAAGATAAAAGATGATCTTGCGGATCTTATTGCTGCAGCGATGAGAAAAAACTTGAATAGAAAAAATAGTGCACCGCCAGCAGGAGCTTACAATCCATCTAACCCATGTGAAACTGAGGAGATCGTAGCAGATGTATTAGCAAACACACAACAGCAAGTAAGAGGTGGATTTATGGATGCTCTTAAATCTCTAGCTGGAGGTGGAGGTGTCCCATCATTAGGTAGATTAGGAACAGCTTACAATAAGTTAGAAAATTTAAATATACCTAGTGAACTTGATGTCGCAAGTTTATTACCATCATTTGATCAAAGTCTTGATGTTGGTGGATTGTTGGGTAAGTTACCTCCGATTGGTGGATTTGATGTTGGTCAAGAATTAAGTTTTGACATGGCATTAGCAAATACTTTCATCTCCACGGCCGCAGCATTCACAGAGTGTGATCCTCCTGAAGAGTGCCCTGAAACTGATACACTAACATTAGGTGGTGATCAAACTAAAAAATCAGAAACTGATCCTGTTAATACAGATAATATTGCTAAGTTGAATAGTGAAAAACAAATAGAAAATGCTAATGGTGATACACCAAAAGTTGGTGATATTGTAACACTTGAAGATGGAACACAGGGAATCGTGAACTCTGTGTCAGATGGAGGTATCACAGATATAACTTCTACTGAAGGTTTAACCAAAACACAAATAAGATTTAAGCAAAGAGAGGCGAAAGGATTAAGCGGTTTAACTGGCGGGCCACAAGGTGAAACGTTAGAACAGTACCGTGCTAGACAGAAAGAAAGAATACAAGATAATGCAAGGAAAAGAAATGAAGAGTTTCAAAATAATCGTCGCAGAGTTACTGAAAATGTCGTATCTGAAGAGGAAGTCGTTATCGAGGATGATAATAATGTTAAAAATGATATTGTTATCATACCTGATACTAGCGTGAAAAAAGAGAAAGTGACATTTGAGAAACCAACATTTGAAAAGGTTGAAGAAAGCTCAAGTGAGGTGATAGTCAGTGATCAATCAATAACAACAATAGAAAGAAAAAATATATCAACTTCACTTGATGGTACTGTTAGTTCGGATGGGAAAGGTGGATACTTTGTGAGAGGTGCTGATCAGGAATCAACTGCAGCAAAACTTTTAGTAATCAATAAAAAATTATTAGTTTTAGAGGATAAACTAGATGATATAGAAAATATATATGGACTGGAAGACTCAAGGAGAATTCCTATTATAAATGAAATTAATAAATTACAGAAAGAAGAAGCTGAATTACAAGGAATAGAGTACGACGCAGAATTTGACGATCTACGATAGCAATGACATCATCACCAATCTCAAATGAAAATATAAAAATTGGATATATCAGTGAAACTGAGGGATATGTCAAGGACAAGACTGTGGAAGAGGCAAATGCTTATGAGGCATTAAATCCACAAACAGTTTTTGTATTTGTGAATGGTGATGGTAAGGTAAAATATTTGGACATTATTGGTGTGAATAAACTAACACCGAATGATTTACTAAGAAAAGATCCCTGCAATGTAGGCCCTCAACCATGTCCACCACCCACTCTTAAATTTTTTGGAGGAGGAGGTATT
>VTLG01006522.1_pt1 | contig 13484 bp, 29 predicted proteins | sample 4694571 | NCBI WGS metagenome assembly VTLG01 (sample SAMN12604809, study PRJNA352737) | marine metagenome | biome: ENVO:00000447; feature: ENVO:00000209|ENVO:00000569|ENVO:01000036; material: ENVO:00002151; isolation source: viral sequences binned using virsorter ...
GATAGATGTATCATTAACAAGCATAAGTGATTTAGCAGATGATTTAGTAGGAGGAACAGAAGTATTATTCTCTGGTGAATTAGAAGCTATAAGAGAACGCATACAGTCTGAAGACTTTGATTGTATTGATAATAAAATATACGAGTTCATAAATGAAGAACTTGATAAACGTTAATTTAAAAGAGTATTAAAATGGAGGAAATATGCATTATGGTTTAGCAAGACACTTTGGAGCTAACGTAGATAAACATTTAGAAGAAAAGGAAAATATGGATGATCAGGTAAATATTAAATTTATAAATATGAAAGAAGAAATTGCTATGTTAAGAGCATGGATAGAACAAGTTAGTAAGTCTGAAGCATTACATGCAGAAAGAGTAATTTCAATGTCACTAGAAATTTCTAAATTACAGAAACAAGTACAATGTCTTGAAGAGTGCGAAGACTTGAGAGACCAGCAACTTGCTGTACTGAAAAAGTTCATAGATACGTACTTAATGTTAAATATAACATCAGATGGTAAACACCATGACAAAGATAACAAAGTCAATGTCCTTACCCCACCAGCGAAAAAGCGTTGATGTAGGGGCATGTGAGTATTGTGGAGAGCTATTATATGGTTACACCACAATAGAAGCAGGAAGAGCATTCTGCAAACTTCCAAGTACCTGCTCAGAAGAATGGCGCTGGAATTATCATTTTCCTTCAATGGATCTAAGAAAAGAAAAGGTAGGTTAATATGTCAAGATTAACATGTAAAGAGAGAGTCACTATGGATGACCTCAATAAGATGAAGACTCCACCACCAACTGCTACACACTTCCCTCTGTCTCATTATGAGGTACTTAGTGAACAACTAGATCAATTAGATGCATGTGGTTATGAGTGGAAGAACCTGGAAATAGGAGTATCACACAAGAATATGCGTTGTTTCTGGATAATGGATATAGAAAATCCAACTGTTGCAAGAGATTGGAATAGTGTTTGGGGAGGTCGTAATTCACATGATAAGACTTTTGCTCTATTATTCTTAGCAGGGCTAGGTATTTGGATATGTTCAAACTTACAAGTAACAGGAGAGATACAAGTAGGTTCAAAACATACCAAGCACATAGGTGATCGCCTCAAAAGAATGGTTACTAGAGGATTATTTGAACTTACACAGTTTGATGCAATTAATGAGGATAGAATTGCTGCATATGAATCTTATTCTCTACCAGAAGAAGAGTACGAAATCATAGATATGGAAAAACCTGAAGTTTTAGTGAACGGTATATGGACAGAAAAAAGAAAGTTTGAGTCTTCGTCTTTCATTAATGATTTTGTAGTCAGGTCTATGGATCGAGGTGTTATATCACCATCATCTATAAAGTTAGTCTTAGATGAATGGAGAGAGCCTAAATTTGATACTTTTGAACCTAGGAATGCCTGGTCGCTTTCTAATGCTTATACAGAAGCATTTAAGAAGTATTCCAATCCACACCAGATATTCAACAGAGGTATTGCTTTAACCTCAATGATTGATGAATTAGTTGGATTTGAAGCACCAGCATTAATACCTTCTCCAGAAGATATCGATATAGATGTGGTTAAAAGCAGAAGGAGGGAAACAATACTTAACTAGGCACAGTGAGTCGTGTCTAATGGCGACATGGATGTTGCTAACTAGGCTGGTGAGGCAAATAGGAGGAGGCAAGGGGCGAAGAGTTCCGTGTAACCAGCCTTTTCAGAATTATTAAAATAGTTGAGTGGTATATCTATGAAGGAATTTGTTGAGCTGAATTGTGTATACAGATTCTGTACAGAGGTGGTTGGAGGTGCTTGGGTAGCTGGCAAGAAGTGCCACATAGGATGTAGAGCATTATTCCATATGTAAAAAGTGAGTCCGAGCAAGGAGGTAGATGGATAGATATGCTTCTAGGGTTAGGGGTGGGTGCGTAAATTAATCGGGATAGTACTAATCCGATTTTTTTGTTTGACATTATATTAAATAATCTGTAAAGTATAAATAACATAACAGAAAGGAGGTTGCATGAATCTAAAGTCAATTTGTACAGAATTTAATATAAAATTAGAACCCATAGCTATTCAAACAGGGTTTAGTTTACCTTACGTTGGGATGGTTGTTAGAGGTAAAAGACACAATGCTGAAATTATATCTGCTGTACATTTAGCAATTGAAAAAAGGAAAGCAGAACTAAGGTTAATCATAAACTAAAAAGGTTATATGGTAATGAGAGATGTTAAGCTAGACAAACAGTTTAGCCCAACAGATGAAGAAGCTAGAAGATGTGGCATAGGTGGAAGTGAGGCATATGCTGCTGCTGGTGTAATGACAGATCAAATGCGTAAATGGGCAACTAGCCAATACGAATTATTCTGTATGAAGATAGGTAAATTAGCACCAAAAGATTTAAGTGATAATCAATCTGTATTATGGGGATCGTGGTTAGAAACACCTGTAATTGAAAAGATTAATAAAACAACTAAGTATCGTCTTAGAAAAGATAGAAGCACACATTATTCTGCTGACTATCCTTTCCTTTATGCACATATAGATGCTTATATCGTTGGTAAGAGCATTGAAGCATATGGAGAGAGGTATAAGAACGTAATTGCAGAGATCAAGTGTCCCAGCACCTATTCTAAAGATAAATATGGTGAAGAAGGTACTAATGAGATACCTATATGGCAACTGATGCAATGCGTACATTACTTAGTTGTACATCCTACTGTAGATGCTGTGTTTGTTTTTGTACAGTTTCCACACGATAAACTTAAATTATATGTTGTTAAACCTGATAAAAAGGTTTTAGAAACCTACATAAAAGCTGCAAGTAGATTTTGGGCTTTTGTAGAAGAAGCAAGAAAGAACCCTAAAATGAAAGGAGGTCCAGTACCAAGTACATTCCAAGACTTAACTATTGCTAATTGGGATCACGATAACAATTACGATAAATTAGAACTTGGAGCAGTAATCCATTATAAACAGATGAAAGCAGCAGAAGCAGAAGAAGCTAATGCTAAATCTCGTAAAGATAAACACAGATTAGATTTAATACGAAGCATAGGAAATAAACCTGGTGGTTTTTTGGACAATGGAGATTTACTCAAATTACAAAGACGAGAAACCAGATATTATACTCCTGCTATGGTAGAAAAGAAATTCCCCAAAGAATTTGCTTCTTGTACCAAGTTTGATAAATCTAAGTTTACTGAAAAATATAGTCCTTTAGTTGACTCAATCTGTGAAAACCGAAAATCAGTTCAAATCAAAGTTTCCACTCCTAAATAACGATTACGGTTATCCAAAGGCTAAACCTGGTTGGAAGGATCTCTTTTACTCTATTGAGAGATCATCCTCGCTGAACTAGCGTTAGGGTTAGGTTCAGTTTCTTCCTTATAAGCATACCAGATTAAGCAATAATCAACGAATTCACCGTTGCCACGCTGTCTTTGGGTAACTAATATCTATAACATTAAAAAGGTTAATATGAAGAAGATACAGATAAAAGGGAAAGATTATGTCCCTGTAAATGAAAGAGTAATACATTTCCGTCAGAATTTCGGAGATAAAAAGACACCATTTGGCCTCAATACTCATGTAGTTCAATGGGATGTTGATAACAAACAGATAATAATACAAGCTGTGATTACAGATCAAGCGGATCGAGTTGTAGGATCAGGGATTGCACATGAATGGCAAGATGATCCAAATTCATTCGTTAATTCGACCAGTTATGTTGAAAACTGTGAAACCTCTGCAATAGGTAGAGCATTAGCTTCTATAGGTATTGGAGTTGAAGATGCATATGCTTCAGCAAATGAAGTTGAGGGTGCTGTCTCTAGACAGAGTCAACAAAAACAACCTAAGCCTAAAGTAAAAGCTGAAAAGCCTAATGTTGCAGATGAAATGGTAACAGAATCTACACAATTCGACTCAAGTGCATACTTAGAGAATTATAAGCTGCAACTAACAAGTATATTTTGTGAATCTGAAGAACATACAGATGAACAAGTTAAGAAAGCATTTATAGATAATGTGAATTGTTTAGGAAAGACCAACGGCAATCAAATAATATATGATTTCGCAGCAAGACACCCTGATAATAAAAATAAACTAAAGGCATATGCAGAGATTAACTCAATGCGTTGGCAAGCAACATTAACCAAAGATGATGGTCAGTTGTTAATTGCATTTATGACCTACCTAAACGATAAATTTCCAAAGGAGGTTGCATGAGTTATTTTACACAAGATGAAACTGATTACATGGATTACTTAGAAGAATTTTATGATGCACCAGATTACGGATTATTACTCCGTAAGGGTGATCCTATTGTTTTTGAGATTGGTATGAATGAGTGGTTAGCACGAAAGGAGGTTGCATGAGTGATTTAATAAACCCAATAACCAATTCCGCATATGTAGAAGGAATAGTGCGATGTAATGAAGTAATTATGGGATATTTCGAACAAGATCTAAAAAGAAGACGAAATAGCTATAAACCTAAACTGAAAGAGACTCTGGAGCATAAAAATGCTGTCAGTAGACTATTCAAGGATGTATTAACTGAAGCAATGGAGAAAGTAGCATGAAAACTGTTAGAGAATGTATGAACCAAATGATAAAAGAGTTCAAATATCTTCAATGGGAACCAACTATTGAAGGAGATGCAATAGCAATAGTAAAACAATGTTTCAGTAGGCTAGCATCAGATCAGAGGTTACCTGATTATATAGATCCTGTTGTGTGGGAACATTTCAAGGAACATAGGAAGACAATCAAGAAGAAAATGTCTCCTAGAGCAGAAGAACTCATGATCAGCGCACTTGGTCGAGCCAAAGACGATGGTGTTGATCCTAATGAGCTTTTAGATGCTGTTATCGCTAACGGTTGGCAAGGAATTGGCAATAAATCTAACCAATACAATGGCATCAAGAAGAATGCCGAGCCAGCCAAATATAACAGACAATTTTTGAATCCAGAATATCAAATGAACCTAGCTGAAAAGGAGTTTTTAAATGGAACAGACAGTGAACGAAACGCCAATACATCCACAGATAAGGAGTTTAGTAGCTCGCCTCTGCGAAGCATTCAACACTCCACTAACTAATAGTAAATTGATCGTATGGCAGGAGAAGCTCAAAATACCTAATCCTGTATTAATTAAAGAAACATACGAATTAATCACTGATGGTAAAGGTGATTCACTAAAGATGCCTAGTATAGCAGAATTCTTGAAAGTTTACAAGGAAAGAGAACGCTTATTAGTGCAGAAATTAGCTGAAAAGAAGGAAATTGCGTATAGCCAAAAACGTGATTTTACAAAGTCTAAAGAAATGTTTTCTACATTAGTTAATGCAATTGATGAAAAACAGGAATTTAGCACCAACCTATGTGGAAACTCTGTAAAAGGTATCGAAAATGGCAGAGAATTCACATTAACCAGGGATAATCTAGGTAGAGACTATGTAACATATCGTAGTTAGCCTAAATTGTTCTCAAATCGCCATGTAAGGCAATATTCTTAATAAGGAGAGTAAATGATAAGGATAGTCATAAGAAAACTCTGGAAAGGGCATATGGTGTCCATTAGAGATTATATAGTTAAATCGGGAATAGAAAGTGGTGGAATTGAAGTCAGCCACGATAACGAAACAATGTATATCTCTCCAGAAGTATTAAAAGAAGGACAATCCCAAACCAAAGAGGTTCAAAGTAAATACAACAATAAGAAATATAGCTTAGTTGATTTTCGTTGGAACCCTGATAACAATAATCAAGAAAGGTTGATATGAATAAAGATGAAATAGATGCAATGCAAGGAATGTTTATGAATTTCCTTAAAATGTCAAATCCTAATATCGTAAATCAAGACATTGAACCAGAAGCTATTAAAACTATTATGGATCGCATTTCCACAAATAGGAACTTCTGTGAAAAGGAGACTGAAAAAATTTATGGTGTTACTCGTAAAATGAACCAAGTAAATGAAGCCAATGCAAAACATGTTTCAGGAGAAACTAAAAGGTTAGGAGGTCTAATTACAGGTCTTAGAAACATGATAGATGCAAAAACATCATTAGATAAAGAATACTTTGATAACCAATTAAATAAATTACGTCTAGACTATCGTTCCTTACAAAATGAAATGTGGGAAAGATTCGATGTATTAGAAAATTGGATCCTTGCTACTAATAGTTCAGATAAAGATAAGTGTAAAAAGGAAATAATATCTATCAGAGAAGATCATAAAAGACAGCAGAACTATACAATGCTGAAGAAAGATGACAACAAATTACTGGGAGGCAATTTATATGTAAATGCTGCCCAATTATCTAAAAGTCTTGTTGACATTGAGCATTTGTCTCTAAGATCAAAAAATGGTCTTATTAAAGCTAATATAAAGACAGTAGGACAATTGATCCAACGTTGCCCTTCTGAGCTTCTTAAAGTTAAGAACTTTGGACGTAAATGTCTTCATGAAGTAGTCACTTCACTTAAAGTTATGGATTTAACACTCGATATGAAAAAAGAAGCAGATATACGAGAAAAACGAAGACAACGTATAGAGGAGCAATTTAAATTATGATACTACTTGTAACTCCATGTCCTAAACCTAGAATGACTAGGGCAGACAAATGGAAGAAAAGATCATCAGTTCTAAAGTTTTTTGCTTTTAGAGATGCAGTAAGGCAAGAATTAAAGAGATTGTTTGCTTTACAAAATAATCATTATATGGATTTTAAGTCAATTGAGATTATATTTTATATCCCAATACCTAAATCCTGGTCTAAAAAGAAAAAAGCTCTGTACGATGACCAACCACATGAACAACGTCCTGACCTTGATAATCTCGTTAAGGCGTGGAATGACTGCGTTTTAGCAGAAGACTCAACAGTATGGCGTATTCATGCAACTAAAATATGGACTTCGGATCCAGATGGATGGATAAGTGTTCAAAACATATAATTAATAATACTGAAAGGAAGATATGAATTTCGTAGCATTATTTGGCAATCTAGCACAACCACCAGAACACGGACAGACTAAAACTGGTACTCAATACTGTAATTTCTCTCTAGGAATACGAGAGATTTACAAAACAAAAAAGTTTAATGATAAATCCACATTCATAGATTGTGTTGTATATGGAAAATCAGCAGAATTTATGAAAACAGCAGGACAAGGAGATGAACTTTTAGTAGCACAAGGTCAAATACAAGTTCAAACATGGAAAGATCAAACTAATAAATGGCAAAAAAAGTACCGTGTATTAGTTGACAGATTTATAATACCTAAAGATAAAGATGCATCAACAGCATTGGCTACAAATGCTGGGTGGGAACCTCAAGAAGTTGAAGGTCAACCTCATGAAATAAGGGAAAGAGGAGATTTCTCTGTATTTGATGATTTACCATCCAATTAATAAGACCACATAGTAGGGCGTGGGTGATGACTGTCATCGAGGGTGTCTATATGAATAAATCTTTTAGCATGTAACCCTCTCTGGCTAATACCTACGCCACTTACTCCATGTTTCCTCGCTACATCAATAAGCCTCAAAGCATCTGCGCCAGATATGATAATATCACTTGCCTTCGTACCAGTATTTCTAGGAACGTGGGGGCCATTAGAACCAGTTGAAGAGACTCTAGCATTATGTTTTGCACAGCGTACCCCGCTCGAAATCTTCAAAGGTCTATTCATTTCCTCTCGTATATTCTGTAATATACTCATAAAATCAGGATCCATTGAATCCTCTCCGCAGCCACAGCTACACATCATCTCTGCACTAGAAAAATTCTTAGTGATCATCATAGCTAATCCTCCTATCATTAACCCATTGAATTGTCGTCTAGTTCCAACCCACATGGGTAAATAAACTGCGAACTATGCAGTCTTCTTTTCCAAAGATTTCTTTAACAAAGCAACTAGCTTATCATCAACGTCTGAGTCAGTCTTCTTCGCAAGTGACTCTAACAATAAGATAATTACCTTTTCAATAACTCCAGAATTTCCTAAAAATGAAAGAGCCATTGTCTTAACCACACTTGCTATTACTATTGGCATTAGTATCCCTTTCTTAATAATGAAGATCTTTTTTGCTCAGAATTATGTTTTGGACTATTAGCTTGTTTAGGTTGTGGAGATCTAAAACCAACTCCACCTTGACCTACTGCATTTGCTAATTGCCCCCACATAGCTTTATTCCTAGCTTCAATTTCTTTATCACTAGGATTAAAAATAGTATCATCAGGCTTATCCGTTTTTATAGTACCTCTGCTACCATAACGTTTAGGCTTATCTGTTAATATACTAGCCATTATTATCTCCTTCTCCTATATTGTTCGTGTAATTTCTGCAATCGATCTAAATGATCTTTCTCTTCCTTAGTCATTTACTTATAAGTTGGTCTAGTTTAGAGTGTAACTCGTATTGTGAGCCTTGAAGAATATCTAGTTTCTTAGTATGGAAATTCAAAGTTTCTTGGATTAGGTCATTCTGAAATTCCAGAACTGCAGACTTTGTTTTAATGTCTGAACCTTCTGAAAATACCACTCCAAATAAAGCAAATACTAAAATTACAAATCCCCAAAAAAACTTCTGTAACATATCTAGTTATGGTGCGGGTTACGACTTCCGTTTCCTATATGTATCCTAATGTTAGTTACGTCACGTTGTAGACGCTCGATGTCCTCCCATACGTCTTCAGAGTCACTTTGCAAAACTATAATTGCCTGATTATTTTTAATTGAAACTTTCTCGACATCCATAACAGTTGAGAATAACCAGCCCACGACTCCTAAAACGCCAGCTACGGCAAAAGGAAGTACTGCTTTTACTATTTGTGTCTCGGCAACCGCCTCCATTTGTTTAATTGGCATTACTTTTCCTCGTTATCACCATCTTTCCGATCTTTAAACCAATAGTCTGTGCTTTTCGCAAGTACGGCAACATATGCTCCGACCAATATATTAACCAAGTCTCTTGATGTTTCCTTAACGTCTGCATAAAACAGAAGCCATAATAACGCAAGGAACGTGATAGCGTTGGCAACTGAGATGATAAACCTTGCCCAAAAATTGAGTAATTTCCTGTTTTCAACTGCATTACCAGCACCTCCGAAAAGACTTTTGTGTACTTTCATTCATTAGCTTGGTTTTGGATATTTCTTTTTAACTTCTGCACGTTTAGCTTCAATAGCAGACTTATCATCTGTGTCGTATAAAGCTACTACTAACTCTTGAATACTTGGGTATTCTGCTTGTCTATCTCTCTGGTATTGGTTTGCATCAAAATCACTCTGCTGTTTTAAAAGGGCATCGGTTAATGATTTTTCTGTTGGTTTAGTTTTAGAATCATCGTGTATTACCAGATTTGCATATACTTTATTCTTACTATCTGACCAGCCGAACCATTGACCAACGTGTAGATTCACAAGAACATCCTCTATGTGGTCATACCTTCCATCCCTGTTCATTATGTATCTCCTATTCTAATAAAAGTAACGTTAGTATAATTTGCAACACTAGATCCTGCGATAGTAGTACCTGAAGCACTAGCATGGACATAAAATTCAAATTTCATTTTTACATTCGATATATCTGTGACATCCAGAATTCCTTGACCTGATATTGGCCTGTGATGACCACTCGTTTCAACGTGTGTATAAGAGTCCGATAAAACACCACTGTATGAACTATTATCTCTAGTATACCTTGAAGTGAAACCTGCATAATTACCTGATGTCCCTGAAGTGACAAAAGTATTGCTTAAAACCAGCCACAATCCTATTGATGGAAAAGAAAAAACCCCTGAAGATTCTGTCATGCCAGTACCTATAGTTTGGCTCATCATTCCTGTATCATCTTTTTCCCAATTTGCAGTTATATAATTTGACCCAGTAGCAGGTACTTGAAAATTTGATGTTATACGCCAAGTATCACAATTTTTCACTCCTGTTAAACCAGTAACACCAGAACCTATTGAGCCAGTAGATAGAGTTTTATTTGCTAAAGTCTGTGTAGACGACAACATACTGGCAATGTCTCTAGCTTTTGTCATTCACCCTCCTTTGGTTTTTCAGGCCAAGTTACGCCTGTTAGTTTCCCATCTTCATCTAATTCTGGTGAAGCAGTTGAGGGTAAATCCCTTAGTGCTTTCCTATAATCTTTTTGCTCTTGAGTCATTGTTAAATCGGAAGATGCCCACCAATCGGTTTCGGATAGTTTAGAATTACGTTCTTCTCGTAAAAGTCTAAATGGTTCACTTTTTATAAAATCATCCCAAGCAGTTTCTAGTTTTGCCCCTTCTAAATCTGTCCAAGTATTAAATGGAGGTTCCATTGCTTTGAGATAATCATTTTTTGACATCCCTTTTTTCTCTAAATCTATAGACATAAATTATCCTTAAACTGCTCTTATTTTTGTAAATCTAAAATATGTGAAATTTTCTGTTGCATGACCTTGAAATGTCACCGAACTACCTCCATATATAAATTTGACTAAATCACCTGCCGAACAATTTACAGAAACACTAGAGTGACAATTGTCGTAAGAGTTATCCGACAAATTTGCCATCTGGAACATAGCATACGCTACAGTTACATAACTGGTGTCTGCACCATAGTCTACCTGAGTGTATATATAAGGATATCTTGAGCTACCATTATGTATCGCATTTCCAGAAACTTCTAATTTATAGACTCCAGTTTCAGGTAAAGTCCAAATACCACTACTGACAGTAACATTTAGTCCATGTCGTAAGTTATTGCTTACGTTACCATTCCCTAAAACACCTGTAGAACTAACCGCTGAAGTCATTCTCCACTCATCAAACCTCCCTGTTGGAGCCTGACCGATGACACCTGACTTGCTGTGACTTGTTCCGACTATTCCACTCATAGTTTAACTCCAGTCTTGGTCAATGTAGCTAATATAGATTGAAAAATTATCACCACTGGAATTTTCATTAGACCTAAATGCTAAAGCATCTCCAGAAGTAAGGACAAATTTATCATTCCATACAAATGTTCCTTTTATTGGTACTTGTTCGTCTTTAAGTATTGTTATTAAAGTCTGACTAGCTGGTTTTATTCCTATATCAAGTTTATAAGAAGCTGTAGTTTCCTCATCACACGCAAAGATACTTAAAACTGTTATTATATGATTTGTAGGTACATAAGTATTTTGTGCTGCTGAACTGACTTGAGCCGAAGTCCAATCAACATACCACCAATCACCATAAGTGGCACTCCCTCCTACTGTTCTAAGTGAAGTTCGTTTAAGAACCTCTGTCCCTGATCCACTTGGAATTGCCATTTAACCTCCTAAAACCATTGCTTGATGTGTACTTGATTGCATAAATGCTCCTTTTTGTGCTACTTTTGCGTTTGTTGCCATTTCAATAGTTCCATTAAAGGTTCCACCATTAGATGCTGATACAGTATCACCTACTGAAAAGGTCTTTGCAGCTTCCACAATAACAACATCTCCTGCTGTTAATGCAGTTAACCCTGTTATTGAATTGCCTGTAGTTGCAGTAAAGTCTGTATCATGAAGTCTTACTCCATTAAGATAGACCGCAACCCATCCTACTGTATATGCTATTGCAACTGCTGGCCTTGTTGCTGTAGTTATAGAAGTTTCACTACCAGAAGCATCAAAGTAATATAATGTGGATTTTCCTCTACTTAAATCATTACCTATATACATAGTTATCCTTTATTTAGGACCAGAGTTATCTTTAGGCCATTTTGCCTTGATAGGATCTACCATTTCACTCTTCCATTTAGTAAGGCCATCATCGTAAATTTTATTTAGCTGTGATCCCCAATCAGGGTACTCTGCTTGACGATTGCGAGCATATTTTGTAGATTCATATTCAGCAGTAAGTTCTGCTAATTTACTATTAAATTCTGATTCTGATGGGATAGCTGCATTATCACGCCAGTTGATTGTATTAAAAGCTGAATGATGATTATCCCATAAACCAGCATAATTAATATCCATACATCTTGTAAAAAGATATTCATCTTGATAATCTGCTTCTACATTAGTATCAAAAAACTTTCCCATTGTTTATTTCCTTTCTTTTTTATGAATAACAAATTGCTGTTAAGGATAAACTATCACCAGTATCACCATCTTGATTAATTGAGGCTCCTGAACTAACTTTTATTTCTAACTTATAGGTAGTCCCACCTGTTAAAGCGGTAGAAGCATACTCAAATCCTCCAGCACCCTGATTATGTGATGTGCCACTTGAAGCAATATTTGATCCATGAGTACGCAAAACTTCAAGCACACTATTAGATGAATTTAATAACTGTGGAAGTAAATAACAATGCTCAGCAGCACTATGACGATAAGAAAATCCCCATCCAACGACTAAAGCCGAATTAAAAGTTGGTACAAAAGAAAACGTCCCTACAGTTCCATTATCAGCAATAGTGCCTACGTTGTCCGCACTGTGAGGAAAAATTTCAACTTTATCCCATCCTGAAGTTACAATAGTTGAATTTAATGTCCCTGCGGTTACAGTACCTAATGAAATATTACCAGTAGTTCCTGCTACTGTTAACCTAGCTGCATTCTGGTCGTCTTTAAGTACAAGATCACCTGATGATGGTTTAATTACGAAATCTGCCATATGTTACTCCTTTGGGTATTTGTCTTTAGTTTTCTTAAGTTCTGCTTTTAATCCTGCAACTCCTGAGTGGTATAATAAATCCATTTGTTCCTGCCATGAGGGATAGGCTTCTGCCCTTTGTCTCGCATATTCCTGTGCATCGTATTCTGCTTGTAGTCTTTTTAATTCGGCATCTATTTCTGAATCTTTAGGAGGTGTCTGATTCCTATAATATGACATTGTATCTGTAGCTGGATCATACCCTAAGTCACTGTAATTCCCTAATAATGATCCAACTGCTTCTAATTTAGTAGGTTTCATTTTTTACCTATTACTAAAATGTTTACTCCATAACTATTTATTGAGATATTTCCTGCATCACCTGCTCCTCCCCAACCTTTTTGGGATTGTAGTCGATAGGTGTGGTCTGCATTACTTAATGCATCATCATATATAACATATGTTGCTTGTAATCTATGTGCAGAAGCAGTCTCATCATCTGCACCAAGAGTTTGCGCTTGATAATTAATGGCACTAGGAGCACTTCTATCACCTCTAATTCCAATGTCACAATGGTTAGAACCAGGAGCTATATAAACATATGTATTAAAAATAATAGTTAAGTTATCCACAGAATTACACGTTACTGCTGGAACAGTTACTGCTACTCCCCCATGTGTTGAGTAGGCAGTACTTGTGTGTGACCCACCTGACGCAGCAAGAACTGTATGCTTAAAGTATAGAATATGATCATCAGGGAAGGTACAATTTGCCATACTTGCAATCGTTGGTGTAGTCAGGGTTGCATTAGCAATAGTTGCCCCTAAGTCAGCAGTTGTAAGGACTGC
>VTLG01008319.1_pt1 | contig 13484 bp, 7 predicted proteins | sample 4694571 | NCBI WGS metagenome assembly VTLG01 (sample SAMN12604809, study PRJNA352737) | marine metagenome | biome: ENVO:00000447; feature: ENVO:00000209|ENVO:00000569|ENVO:01000036; material: ENVO:00002151; isolation source: viral sequences binned using virsorter ...
AAAACTATCTCCACCATCAGTTGATCCATCTCTTGTACTTCCCGGTCCACCTCTACCAACAGTTATTCTAAGTCTTGTTCCAGCACTAATTTCTCTATTAATCCATGCATAAGCACCACCCGTACCACCACTACCCTGTCTATCTCCATCAGTATCAGTATGTCCACTTCCACCACCACCAATACAAACTATCGTTATACCATCCGTAAGCGTCGTTGCCCCAGTCCTTAATACTATAGATGCATTAACATCATCTCCATGTCTATCTTTTAATTCTAATCTTGTACTACCAATATTAGGTTGTCTAGCTCTCCTATCCGCACCAATTATCTCTACTGGATAACGACCTGCAGAAAATGCACCACTCCCTCTTAAAGTCTCACTTCTTCTATTCCTAGTTCTAGTAAGAGTTATAGGACCACATCTCATTTCCGTTAGAGCAGTACCTCTACTAGTCCAACTATCATTAGTATCCAAAACCAATTCAACATCTAGTGATCCAGCACCACTTACCACTAAGTGGATATCATCCAAACCAGTCCCCTCAAACCGTGCTGTTGCTGCTGGTGCACTTCCTTGAGTTGCAATATCTCCTGGTACTGTTACGTTATAAACTCCTGGTCTAGTCCACTCTTCAGACCTACCTGTTCTACCCCACGTAATTTGAACACCACCATCTCCACCATTACCTCCTCTCCTATTCTCTCCCCTACCTTTAGCATTACCACCACCGCCACCACCCATAGCAACACCATTTCCACCTATAGATGGCCTAGTTCCAACAGTTTGCTGTATTGTTCCTACTTGAGTACCTTGGAAATTAACACCATATCCACCAGGACCACCTTTTTTTCCTCTCCACCTAAAATCCATATCATCAAGTTGTGTATGTGTTATAGGATTATTAGCAGATTGACCATTTCTTAATCCAGCTCCACCACCCTTTCCACCATGTTGACTACCCCATACATCATCATCCCAACCATAACCACCATTACCACCTTGACCTACAATAACTCTACCACCTACATCTTGTTGTTGATTATCAGTTCCACCTTTACCACCACCAGCATGACATATAATAGTTCTGGTAGGAGTAGGACGAGATGGTGGAGTAGGAGCTTGTATATGCACATCCCTATACTCTAAGGAATTAAGAAGATCTAGCCTCATCTTATAGACCTTTCCTTCCGTATCACTATTAGGCCAATCAAGATGTTTCCTCAGAACCGTAGGTCTCTCATTCCACTTACCAATACTTTCTATTTCTTGCTGATTATTTAAATAAAATGATCCTTGATTATCACACTGAGCTTTAAATTCATACTCTCCTGGATGAGGAAACTCTTCTTCCCATTCCATAGTAAATAACATCCCAGCAAAATCACTTCCAGCTGCATTAGACATTGGAACTGGTGAAATTGCATAGTTATTCATAAAACTAGGTGCAATAGTAGTATCAGTAACAGGAGTACCAGCACCACCACCAGTTCCAGGTTGATTTCCAGGAGATAATGGTACAGTTAACTTATATGTCAACTCATAATTACTATGTCCTCTTCTTGTCGTCCTATCAATAGATCTAAACTGCCCATTAGTAGCTTGTATTTGTAAATCATCATTATCATTATTACTACCTAATAAATCAGCAAAGATTATTTGCCCCGTTCCTAATCCCTTCTCTACTCCTCTAGTTCCAAAACCACTCAAAAGAAGTCCTTGTTCTGTTCCAGTAGCACGATCTCTACCTCGATGACTACCTTCAGATACTACCGTATAATCAACATTAGGTTTTACTCTTTTCGCTAAAGTTCTAGCTTGTCCACCATCAGTATAATCATCAGCCCTAACCGTAAAAGTATGGTTTCCACCTACTTCTGTAAAAGTAAATTGTAATCCTCTACCCTGTCCACCTGCAGTATAAATTTGAAAATCCTCACTCACAAAAGCATCAGGAGTTGTTTGAGGTACTGTGGGTTGAACTCTTCTTGTTGTCTGAGTACCTCCCCATAGATGATGCTGTACAGCATGGACCGTTCTATTTGGATTAATATTTAATCTTCTTTGACGGTCAGCAACACCCGCTGCATTATCAGATGTAACCTTAATAGGATTTTCTTTTCTAGTAAACCACCAAGGATCAGTTAACGAAGCAAGAAATTCCTGAAACTGTTGTATCTGTCTCTGAATAGGATCCTCTTTATAAGTCACATACAATGAAGGATCCCAAGGACCTATATCATCTCCATCAGGAGCCCATCTACGTCCATGACCTACCCTATTACGACCAGTCTCTGTACTACACCACTGTTTAATACTTGAACCATCAGTAGCAGAACCCAAAGTTTCTGGAAAATAGTCTTCAAATTCATCTTCAGCACTATAAACTTCTCTTCCTATATGAGTTTGACCTATTGAGGCCACAGCACTTGCACCAGCACCCCTTAAACAATCATCTTTTATATCAACTATAGGTGCGTATCGATATCCATGCCCACCATTAACAATATGAACTGCCATTACAGATCCATCTACACCAATGACAGGATTACCTGTAACACCTACACCACCTCCACCATAAAATTCTGCTCTAACAGGTCCACATTCTCTTTCAACTTGAATACCAGGACATTCTTCTCCAGGAGGCGGTGGTGCTCCTTGAGCTGGTGCAGAAACAAAAACATCTTCTGGTCTTAATGTATTAACCTCATTAATATTCTTATACTCAATCCTATTCCTATTTTTTATAATAAAAGTAGTACCAGGATTCAATTTAGCATAACTATTAGCCTCACAGATACTAACATTAGACACATATCCCCTATCAGGAGAGATATATCCTACTCGAATATCATTAGTGGTAGGAGAACCAAAAAGATTAAACTTTAAGTCCTCCGGTGCTATATTTCTTACTGATGTAATTCCTGGCATTTATATGTTTATAAAACGCAACTAGTCATGTTAATATTTATCATGTATTTGGAGTATTATCAAGAATGGATTGTACGTCATTAATTACATTACCTGCTGCATCCCTCATAATATTTTGTGTCAAATCAACTAAAGCCTGATCTTTAGAAGGTTCTGCAAAAGGAATATCTGGAATAGTAGGGATTCCAGGAGCAGGTTGTAGAGCATCTGATGCAATCTGACCAATCGCCAATGGGCTAGGAGTCATAGAATCAGGTTGAGCACCGGAACCTGATGCTAAAGTATAGAAATCAGATACAGAAGGATTGGGAGGCAGCTCAAAAGGAAATCTATTTGGTAATAAATTCTCAAATTGAAGAGCAGAAGTTATACTCCCTTGTATATTAGGAATTTGATTTGGTAAATTTGGAAGAGTTGGAGAACTGCCTTGAGAAGAACCTCCCTGAGAAGCAGCAAGAACCCCAGCTATTTCACTACTAACATCCCCTAAAAACAGATTCATATTATTAATAGTTGCATTATTTGCTGCATTAATATTAGTAGAAACACCAGCAATTGATTTTCCTACAAACTCTTCAGAAGTACAGATAGCAACATCAGCAGAATTAGCTGGTGGATTTGTTCCTACACCAACAGAAGCTGCTTGTTGTCTTGCTCGTTGTTCTTGCTGAGGTAAATTTAGTTTTTGTTCTAATAAACCCCTAGCATTGCCAGAAAGTCCATTGGTAATATTTAAGTATTCCTCCATCAATTTCTTAGTAAACCCTTCCTTAACATCTGCATACTGAAATCTCCTTGAAGATGGAAGGTCCGCTACTGTAGCTGCAATACTAGCATTCATACTCTTCAAAGAAAATTCCATTATCTTATCAACTGAAATTTTTTCAAACTTAGCAATGTCCTTTGATGCTTGCTCCATTTCCTTCTCCATATTAACCTTAAGAGATACTGCATCTCTATATTCACTTATGGATTTAAGATGTTTCCTAGTTTTTACAGCAAGATTATCAAGTACAGTTTGAATAGCTTTATTTGAAGAGTCAACTTTTTGATCTGGTTTAAGTAAAGGGGTCTGTACTCTATAAAGATCATCCTTTACAACATCTGCTGCTCCTCGTAAATGAGAACTAGTTCCACCAGATTCAATAGTTGCTCCAGGTTGTGGTGCAGAAGTTGAAGAATTAGCTGCGGCACATCTATTTGCTACTCCTGCCTGAACAGCATCTGCAACTCTCCTATCAACTTGTTCTTGTATTTCTCTTGCAGATAAACCACTATTTTGAAGATCATCTAAAGCTGCTTGCCTTGCACTTTGAGCATCCTGAAACTGAGCATCAGTTTGAGGACGATCTGCTCTCAATCCAATACTATTAAGTGGAGTACCTGGTGGAGTACCAGAACATTCTTGCTGTTGTTGAGGATCCTTTGGTTTCTCTGTTATAAGATCAGACTCTGGTGCAATTGGTTTTGCTAATACTGGAGGAGGGTCTTGACTTTCTGCGTATCCACTTGTACCAGAAAAATTAGACTCATTCGTTCCAGTTTCAGTTTTCAATTGAGTCTGGGGATTATTCCCTAGAATCCCCATGATAACAGGAACTTGTTGGTCTGGACCATCAAGCCAAAAACCAAACACAAAATTACCCTGACGAATTTGTGGTGTCTGATAGGCATTAGTTTGCCCACCACCAGCAGTGACAGGGTACATAATATTTGCCCAAGGAAGTTGGTCAGATGGGATGGTCTCCTCAGTCTGGTCATGGATTCCCATGATCCTTACCTTATACCGACGACCCCAGCCAGTACTCTTATCTTTACTACTATGCTTTCCAGGTAAAATATTATCTCTCCAGGTGGCATCATCAGGAATCTGACCAATCCACCAAAGAAATTGTCCTCCTAGAAGTCCAGGATCAAATAGGGCTCCTCCTTCCATTTACTCGTCGTATACTCTACATTCAAATGCATCTGGATGGTCATCACAATACACTTCAAGATGCTGATCCTGATGCCGTGTATGATAATCATTTATTTTACCATCATTGCTCTCCACTACATCATTTTTATGATATTCATCATAGTATGCATGAGCAGATTCTAAATCTTCTTTAGAATATTCTAACATACCATGATTGATATGTTCTTTATGATCTTTTGGATCAATATAGACTTCATGGTCTAGATCGTGCTTGATTTCAGACATACTTAACCTCCAGTTGGTGTGCCCTTTCTTCCAATAGAATCTCTTACAAGATTCATCTTAGTATAAGTTTCTTTAACTGTACTATAGTGACAGATGTCAGCTATAATATATAGACCCCCATCTTTCTGATCAGGATCATCATTAGTAGCATCTCCTGTCAACTCTGGCCCATCAAAAAATACAGTATTTCCTGCATGTAAAGAGAACTCTCCAGCTATTGTAACAGATATTGTCGTACAAAACAACTGATTATATCTCATAGAAGACTGACTTAAAATCTGTTCGATTTTAAAATTCTGACCTTGAAGTGGATTTTGTGATTTTTGTAGTTGTGATTTAGTACCCTCTGACCATTGACCAGGATTCCGAGACCCATCATCTATTAATGTCCCAACATCTACTAACATATATTGAGTTCTAGAAAATTCTTTCTTCTCTCCTTCAGCACTTCTATCAAATTCTGGATTCATAACAGGAAAATTGTCCCCTGCTCGTATTAATGTATCTTGCCGCCCGAATGCATTAACATCATCTGGATTACCATATGCATTGGGATTAATTATTTGATACTCACATGAAAAAGGATTGAATGCTATGGTACGAGTAGAATATGCTCCCATCTTTAACTTATCTTGCACATTAACACGACTATCTTTTGAAGCTTGAAGTGCCTTGATATCAAAACCTTCTGGCATTGCTCTACCCCCACCATCAGGACTATCATTATAGATAATAGATTTCTTTTTTCTATTCTGATCTTTATTCAACAACCAATCAATTGATCTGAAATGATATCCTTCAGACGTTTCCCATAAAAAATAACCAGCACTATTCTTAGTAGCATCTGGATTTCCTACCCCAGGAACAGCTTTTCTAGACAACCAATTCATAGTATAAAATGGTTTTCTATTATCACCACAAAAATTAAATGTATTAGAAGTATCTTCCCAATCTTCTACACTCTTCTTTGTCTCTAGATATTTTTGGTTTACCGTATCTCCATCCTTATCAAAGTCTATGTCTGTTAATATTCCTTTCACATGATCAGATATTAATCCATTAAACCTAGTATTCAATCGTATTTTTTCATTTAAAATATATTCTCTTGATACCAAATCTAACATTACCAATGACCTAGTACTATCATCCATTATAGGAGTAATCTTATTAACATACAAAGCATTATCACCTGCCTTAGTAAAACTAATTTCATTATCATTGTTATCTTCAAACACTAAATCAACTCTCTCTTCTCCAACTATAGGAAGTCCCTCTGCAGCAGTTACTGTCTTACCACCCTCCTGCATAGTGTAACCACTATCAGTATAAACTAATGTTGCTCTCACAGTATCTTGCAGAAGACTTTCATAGTACATTAAACGTACTAGACCTCCACGAAGATCAACACTCTTCCCAGGCTCTGCATTAGAAAAAATATTTATCTTACTAATATTTGCTGGAATTGCGCTTCTTATACTAACTGGATTTGACATTTAATATTACCTCTTATTTCTATTTAACCACCTTTATATAAACTCTCATAAGGATTACTTCCTCCTCCTGATCCCTGAGATATCAAGGCCCCTGCAGATTGAGATTGTACTTGTGATATACTCTTTTCTTTTTTAGGAGGAGGAGTAGGAAGAGTTATTACTTCAGGAGAACCTTCCTCATAAGATGCACTAGTAGATATAGATTCTATCACTGCCTTAGCACCACCCTGTTCATTAGCAGTCTTTAATTTAGTCTCATAAGTGCTTCCACCCTTAGTATAATCAAGAACATTACCTGAGGCATCTGTCGATTCATTACCATACAATTTTCTTATCTTCATACTCAATGCATTTTGTTCTAGTTTCAATGCTTCCTTCTTAGCAGGATCTTTCTCTCGAAGAGCAGCACGACCCACCTCCATCTTTTTCTTTTGAAGGTTTATAATTTCTCTTGCTGTTCCAACATCCATATCATTAATTTCAGTAAGAACATTGTCCCTAAGACTATCTTTATCTTTATCTTTATCACCCCCACCAAAAGGATTAATCCTATTAAAGAAACCACCTACAGCACCAGTCACATTACCCACCATCTTCTTCATTGCTTCCAATTGTTTTCTCTCTGCTTCCTCTTTTCTTCTCTGAGATTCTGCCCTAATAGATGCTGCACTTATCTTTTCAGGTGCTTTAGGTGCCTCACCTACAGCAGGAGGTGGTGTAGGTTCACCAAATATCCCTGGTAAAAATGACTTAGCAATAAGAGGTGTAAGGAAAGGTAATCCTAAAGGAGTAAGCATTGCCAAATTAGGTATTGCTAGTAACCTCCCACTCTTTATATACTTACCCATCCCTGGAATAAATTGAGCAAAGAATCCCATCACCTCTTGCAATCCAGGGAGACCTTGTAGAGCACCAATAACAGATGCTCCCCCTATACCAGGAACCCATCCAGGAACTTCCAATCCAAGTATATCTAACCCACCAGGAATTTTCATCATAATCTTAGCAATTATATCACCCGGTCTGAAGTCTGGGATAGGAACTGTAGGGAAGTTGTCAATAACATTAGTCACTCCATCTTTCACAAAATTAAACAGAAACTCACCTGCCTTAAAGATATTCATGATAGCATCCCTAAGCATTTCCATTGCCTTCTTAGGATCCTTTTTAATAATTAAATGATAAAGCACATCACCAACAAACATACCAATAGTTCCTCCTAAGAGTGTTCCAACAACAGGAATAGGTATAAAGGTTCCAAGTAATTCACCAATAGCAGCACCAAATACTTTAAAGACTGCCTGACCTAATGGTTCCCCTGATATTAAAGAAACAATACCAACAATTAAAGGTCCAATAATAGGAACCCTACCAAATAACTTACTAGCAGCCTTTACAAAAGTCTTACCAAATAATTTTAGGGCACCTCTCTTAAGCAATCCACCAACACCCTTCTTCATTAAGCTGCCACCAAGTCTTCCAGCTCCAGTTCCCATGAACCGACCAGCTACTCTACCAGCAATATTACCAATACCTCTACCTAAAGTTTGAAGTCCCCTCCCAATAGTACCACCACTTAAAAAATTAATAAATCGGCCAAACTTACCAACAATACCCTTAACAAGGTTGAATGCAAATTTTATATTTTTAATAACAGCAGTTAATATTTTCTTACCAATAATTTTCCAAAGTAAGAACCCAACAAATAGATTCTTTAAATTAGTCATAAAGGTTGTAAATTTCTCTGCTCCTTCTTCACCAAAGACATTCTTTACCCACCCCTCCATCTTATCAACAAGTTTATATCCAAAATCAATAACACCTGCTAATGCATCTACTATCCATATACCAGCCTCAATAAACCAATCAGCAACCCTTGCAAGAATAGGAAGAATCTTCTGGATAGTTGGTAACCAATCCAATAATTTCATAGTAATCCCAAAGAGCAAAAACTCACCAAGGAATCCAAACATCTTATCCAACAATCCCTTACCAGGTATCTTAATCTTTAAGTTGCTACCCTTAGGTTTCCCTTTCTCTAACCCCTTCTCTGCTTTTCCTCTTTTTTCTTGCTCTAATATTTTTCTCTTATCTTTTTGTCTTTCCTTATCAAGAACATAAGACCCCTTCAGAAGAGTCGCAACTTGAATAGTAGTAGTCTTTATTTGTAAAGCAGCTTCCTTTTCTGTTGCAAAATTCTTTTGTCCTTCACTTTCAGATTCAGGAACAGAAGGTACTATACCAGGAGTATCAGGAGTAAGAGATTGTTGAGGTTGAATCCCAGGTTTTGATGCACCTATTTCAGCTTTAGGATGGGGTTGTCCCATCATTATTCTCTTCTCTCTTCCTAATAACTTTCCAGCTGCACTCTTCCCAATCTTCTTAGCACCCACTTTAGCACCAGTAACAGCTCCTTTAACAGCTCCTTTAGCCGCAACTTTACCTGCAACTAGTGCTCCTTTTAATAATCCTACTAACGGTAATGGCATAATCTTATATCGCTATTCCCAAAGTTCTAATCTTATCCTGAGATATCATTATTCCCGCATCAAAGTCAGGTATATTACCATTAGAATCAGCTCCAGGTAAAGATTGCTCATCTTGTGATTGTGATTGCTCATGTTGATGAGCATAAGCAACTGTTGAACTTGGTTTCGTAGGAGGATTGATACTGGTAACAGGTGGTGGTGCTGTAACCTTTGCAGGTGTAGAACTACTTCCTTCATATCTACCTCCTCCAGCACCAGAAACAGCAGCAGCAGCACCTTGAGCACCATCTTTACCACCTAAACCTTGAGCACCTTGAACACCATCTTTACCACCCAAGTATGAACCTTGAGGAAGTCCCTTACCTTTAATCAAACTTACAATAGTAGGTGCTCTACGTGCTACATCTCCATACCATTTACTATTCTCTAGTTCTGCACCTGCCAATTCATAATTACCTGCCTTAAATGCAGCAGTAAATTTTGGAAAGTCTTTATGCCAATCAGGACCCATATTAAATGTAAGATCTATCAGTGCTGCTTGTTGCTTCTCATCTGCCTGGTTATAACCAGGAATCTTTGTAGCCGCATCCTTATGCTCATTATAATCTTGTTCAAATAATTGATGTGCTCTTTCCTCAGTAATAGAATCACCTTCTTGTAATTTCTGAATGTCCTTAGGAGAACCCATATCAATTAAATGCCCATAACCAACTGTAAGGAATCCTTTTGAATCTTTATATACATCAGTTCTTAATCCTTCATGCTCCATAATCATATCTTTAGCAAAAGATGAACCTCCTCCTCCACCACCCATCATGTTCTTCACCCCATCAACCATACTGCCACGTTTATCAAAATCAAAGATACCACCAGTTAAAAAATCAGCAGCACCCGCAAGACCTCTCATCAATCCTTGAGGTTTCTTCTCCTCTTTTTTATCATTTTTATCATCACCAGGAACAACACCACCACCCCTAAACCCTAAAATACCATCAAAAAGACCATCAGTTTTAACTTCACCACCTCCTGCATATTCAGAAACAACAGGCGTTTTAGGTTTAATACCCTTAGATTCTTGAGGTTTCTCTGCAACACTTGGTATATTTGTACCTCCACCTGCTGCATTCATCCCCTCTAACATATCCTTACCCCAGGTACCAACAGCACCCTTACTCATTACAAACTCACCAGGAGTAAGCATCGCAGGTACAGTATCCTTATCCCCTGTCCCTTTAACTTCTCCACCCTTATTCAATTCTTGAGCAGGTATCTGTTGAGCATCAGGATCCGGTGTAGCATCTTCAACAGGTTCTACATTAGGTTGATCTTTCTGTGCTTCACTTATCTTAGCATCTATTTCCTTATTTAAATTATCCTGAGCAGAAGTCAGATCATCCTCACTCTGTTTTGAACCATCCTTTATTTCTTTATCAATATCTTTTCCAAATCCAAAAACACTTTTAACTGCATCAATAATTTTAGGAACACCCCACATCAATAATGCAATAGCACCTACAGTAAATGTTACACCAGGTCCTACAATTGCCATGATACCTGCCACAATAACAGGCCACCAATCTTTAAGGAATTTAAATATAGATTTTATTTTATCTGCATTTGCAGGATCAGAAAACCAATCCCACAATCTTATAGCAACTCTTCCTAAAAATATAGCTGTAATCCAATCAAAAATCTCACTAAAAACATTCTTAACTGGTGCAAGAATCTTTTCTCCTGCACTCTGCAAAGCATTCTTGGTTGCTTCTAATGCACTCTCACCTAAACTTCTTTTCTTTTTTTGCTTGGCTTTTAATGCATCAGCAGCTGCATCCTTATCAAGTTCATTTTGTGATATTAACGTCTCCTTAATACCCTCCATAACTCCAGCTATCTCACCCAAGATACCCTTGAGTTCACCACCACCCATCTTCTTATCTACATTCTCTTTTCTTAACTTAGTAATATTTTTTAAACGAGTAATCTTCTCCGCATTTATATCTACTCTCTTCTCAAGATCATTAATCTTAATTCTAGAATGCCTTCCAATCTTTGATAATTTACCAATTTTACTCTCACCATCCTGACCAACTTTACCTAGATCATCACCATCATCCTCCTCCTTCCCAAAAAATTTGGACGGATTAATTTTTGTATTCTTAACGGTGAGCCCAGATTCAGTTGTACTTGGCATTAGCTTCTTGTTGTTTACGTTTCATCTCTTCTTCTTCCAGGTGTTGTTGAAGAAGACCAACGTAGATGTCTCGTTCCCAAGGCATCAAATTTTCAATCTCTGTTAAGCTATATTTATGGTACTGCATCAGCGCAAAATTGAGCCTGAAGTAATTCTCCAGGTTCATATGTACCAGGGCTAGGCGAAAAAAGCCGCTAAACCCTCCAATACTACCTCACTTTCAACCTTTGTCTTAGGATTCTTTACTGTAATAGTATGTGATAACTTAGGCATTGTAGTAAAGAACGTCTCAATCTCTTTGAATTGATTAGAATTCATAGACTCAAGGAATTCATTCACTTCTTTCTTAGTACAATCAGCAGTTGCCCAAACCTCATCCTCACTATAAACTTTATCAATACATGATGCAATCAACTGGAAAGATTGATCCATTTGATTCTTATCATTAAAATCAAAATTACTCTTAATAAATTCATCTAATGAAGGATACTTCATTTCCATCATCAAATTATCATCAAGTTTAATTTGATTAGTATGATTCTCATTACGTTGTACTTCAATATCATCTAAGTAAATCTGAACACCAACCTCTGTTTTTTCATCATCAGGACAAACAATATTAACATCAAGTTCTTCCCCAACAGACTTACCTCTAATGTTAAGGAACAGATATTCAATATCAAATGTCGGTAAACTCTCTACCTTAATTCCCTTAGTGAGAACACATGCTTTAAGTACTGCTTTAATTGCTGTAGTAATCTGCTTATTATCTTCACTCTCTAAAGCAATTACAAGTAACTTTTCTTCCTTAACTAGGAAAGGTCTATATTGTATCGTCTTTCCTGTTGACGGTAATTCCAACTCATATGTTGGCGTTGCAATTTTTGGTAAAGGCATAATGTCTTATAGAAATTTTCAGTATGTTTATTTATAGAGGGTTAATAAGGATATACAGTAAGATCATTACCACTTCCAGTATATCTAACACGATTTGTATTGGCAGGTAATCCTTGTCTCCTAATTGCTGCTTGAAGATTTTGGCCCAATATACCTCTATGTAATTGCTGACCACTAGCAGTCCTCATGTTTCCAGGTGCACGACTTGCTGCTCCCAGATTCAAAGGAATACCACCAGCTCGTGCACTGGAAGTAGTAAGACGACGACTATTATTCTTAAGAATATACCTTATATAAGTCATCTGAACACTTACTTTAAGTAAAGAAGCAGCCTCATAAGAAATTGGCATTGAAGTTATCGCTAAAGGATAACTCTTTACAAATCCATATTCTATTGAAGTTTGTTCGTCCTTCTCAAACTTAGTAACTGTAAGTCCATTAGCAGTATATGCTTCCTGATCCAACCTCCCACTCCCTCTTCCATCAGGATATCTTACTCTATAAGAATAATAAGGATTACTTAACGCATTATCAGGATTATCAGGTTCATTCATAACAAATCCTATCCACCTCTCAAAAAATTTAATTGGAAGATAGTTAGTAGCGTCAACATAAAAGGTCAGATCAATACTCTGATCAAACTGCCTACGATATGCATGACGTTCAGTAACACCCTGAAAATCATTAGTAATATCAATAGTCGCTAACTGAGAACCTGGCAACACTGCTTCAGAACATAATAAATTCAAGTTCTCCTGAGTAGTACCAACGTATTGACGCAAGGCATTAGGAGGATCTATATTTACTATAAAATGAGAAGTTAATGCGGGTCTTAATAAATTAGATTTAATCTCCGCGACTGTTTTTGCTCTAGGCATTTATAAATACTATTTGACCTTATATATTATGTATGGCCGAAAGTATCAAGAGTTTATTCAAACCCCTTCATCCTCGGAAATATAAAGGTAATCCTAATAATATTATCTGTAGGAGTACATGGGAAAGAAAGTTCTGCAACTACTGCGACCAAAGTGCAAACATTTTAGAGTGGGGTAGTGAAGAATTTTGGATACCCTATCGTGCTCCTGATGGTAAACCTCGTCGATACTTCCCTGATTTTATCATAAAGGTAAAGGAAAGTACAGGGGACCTTAAAACATATGTGATTGAAGTTAAACCTGCCAAGCAAACTAGACCTCCTCTACCACGTAAAAGAGTATCTAAATCCTATCTGTATGAAATGAAAACCTATGCAGTCAACCAAGCAAAATGGAAAGCAG
>VTLG01010047.1_pt1 | contig 13482 bp, 9 predicted proteins | sample 4694571 | NCBI WGS metagenome assembly VTLG01 (sample SAMN12604809, study PRJNA352737) | marine metagenome | biome: ENVO:00000447; feature: ENVO:00000209|ENVO:00000569|ENVO:01000036; material: ENVO:00002151; isolation source: viral sequences binned using virsorter ...
CATTGAGTGCCTCTTGTCCTTTTTCAATTAAAGAATATAAATTACCTCTTGAATACTCATAGTCAAGAGTGGAGTCCTCTTTTTTTTCTACTTTTTCTATTTTGTTTTCTTTTGGTGTATCAACTGGTTCTACATCCAAAAATTCATCTATTTCATCAAATTTACTCATACATCAACTCCTTTTGTAGGACTATAAGATCTAAAGTCTGGTAAATCAAACCTTTGTTCACTAAATCCAAAGTCATCACCAACCTCAACAAGTGCATCATCAGCAGCATTTACTGCATCGATTGCATCACCGTTTATATGAGTATCTATAGTTGTTCCATCTTCACCACGTTTAACAGTGATATGATTGTTCTCAATTTCTTTAATAAACATCAGTTCATCACCGATTGCAATGTAAGTATCTACAACTAAACTTGCAGTATTTTGTACCAAGAATTTCTTCTGTGTCTTTGTAATGTCCTCTGCAAGTCTTGTAACTCCATCATCATTATAATCCTTAAGTGCTCTAGGAGTAGCAACATATCTCTTAAATCTTTGTGCAGTTTTGGTATTTGTACTTGCATTGTAATCAACTTGAACTTTCTTAATGAGTCCAGAACCAGAATCTGATACTGGGCCAAACAAATAAGTTTTAGCAGTAAATGCTAATGTATGAGTTATCACTCTTTTTTGTTCATAACCACTATCATAATTATCGTCAAAAGTAACACTTTCTAATATCATAGGTATATCTCTTTTTTCTCCTATTGCTTTAACTAAATCTACAGTCAAATTAAATGATGGTTGAAAGAATGGTAATATCTGTTCAATAATTTGAAGAGAATCTTCATTATACTGAGTCATTGCATACAACTTAAAACTCAAATTGTATGGAACTGGCATGAATACTTTTCTTGCACTCTTTGATCCATCTTTTGTAAATGCCTTAAAAGTTTGCATAGTTGAAACTTTTCTTGCTGGATCATATGATATACCATCCATCTCAAATGCTAAACGAGGTAAAGTTATTGCAACTCTCTTTCTTAAATCTGGTTTCTGTTCTAATCTCGCTAAAAACTTTTCTGTAGGGCCATAAGCAATTGGAACTCTTACAGTTGAAAATGCTCCACCTGCAGATGTCTGGTGTTTGATGTCAATTTCATTAAAAAGTGTACCAAAGGCTATAATAGTCCTTCTGATTATTTCATGGTAATAATAGGTTCCTAACATATCTTAAACAGGACTTATCCAAACTATTTAGAAATCACCGAACGGGTTCTCTTCAGTAAAGTCTATAATTGAGTCCGCTTCAGACTCTACTGCGATATTTTCGTTATATAAATCATACTCATCTTGATCAGAAACACTTCTAACAACATATTCTGCATCTGATCCTAGTAAAGTAGTTCCGATTCCAACAACTGATTCACCTGGTGCAAATCCAACTCCACCAACATTTGTAACTTTAAGTATTCTATCATCCGAATCCCAATCAGCGACAATAGCTGTTGTTCCTGTTGAAACTCCTCTTACTAATTCCTTAAAGAGATAATTTCCACTAGAAATACCTGCTTTTACTGGTGGATCAATCGTTACAGTTGGAGTTGCAGTATATCCAACACCTGCAAAACTGTATCTGATAGAAGCAAGTTGACCAAGAGTATTGATTATTGCAATTGCCTTTGCTGTTGATCCGATTCCAATATTTGTATCAAGTCCAACTGCATTAATTGAAACATTTGGAGGCGTAGCATAACTTGCACCAGGATTGATAATAGTTGGTGTGGATATTGTTCCTTCTGCTATAACTGCAGTTGCTGCAGCACCAGTTCCAAAAGCATTTTGACTTCGAATTGTAACTGTCGGAGGTGTTGTATATGCAAAACCAGGATTTGTTAATTCGATACGATCTATTGACTGTCCAGTTTGACCAGTTCTACTGGTCATAATTGCAACAGCAGTTGCATTAATACCCTGACTTGGTGCTGATGATATACCAACTAAAGGTGGTAATGTGTATCCTGTTCCATCATTTAGTAAGTCAATAAATGCAACACCTTTACCAATATTAGTATTTCCTGCGTCTTTAGATAACTGAACAGTTGCAGACGCTGTTGAAGCACCAATACTAACCATACTTAATCTTGTTGTATATCCAAACTCGACTGCTGCTCTATCTACTTCTTCAATTCCAGTATCGATATCTTCATCAAGAGCATAATCCATTACCTCACAACTTAATGTATAAACATACAGATTATTCAACTGATAAAATGGTTTCTTACCTTCAACATACTTGATTTCAAACATAGTATTATCAAGAGGAAAATAAATTAAATCTCCTTCTTCAGGTCTTGTTGCTAATTCTACTTGACTATCTGAATTTAAAAATGGACTAATAAAATCCTCATATCTTTCTTTTGATATAACAAATGTTACCGCATCTGTAGTTTGAACTCCAAATTTCTGTAAAATATCTCCGTTACCTTCAAATCCCTGATAATTTAAAAGATATGCTTCCATTCGAAAGGCATCATCAAATGTAGAGGCCACGACCTCTTTCATAATTGTTTTTTTGTTTATAATTTTACGAGGAAGATAAACTACATCCTGACCATAAATCTTTAACTGTTCATTTATAAGATCTTGAACTAATCTCTGTTCACTTGAAGATCCTTGTAAAAAATACGGAGAAAGTGGCATAATATCATCCTATAAAGTCAAGAGGTGGTAATTCGTATTCCGTCTTAAGTGTGTTCTCCAATTCTTCTAATTCTCTGATTGCATCTTCATATATTTCTCTTCCATTTAATTGGACTCCACCAGGTAACATTACACCTTGGAATTTGATTAAATTCATTCCCCACTGCTTCTTAATTAATGCTGTTGCGTATTTCTTCAACCAAAAGTCATTATATATTTTACTTACATCTGCTGGATCTAAAAGACGATACCCGTCAATAATTATGAAAGTATCATCTGACATTTGTTCAAAATCAATATCTAAATATAATCTTCCTTGTTTTTTGTTAAATCTTATCTGAGTATCTGGAGTGATAATACGACTTAAATCTTCAAGATAAGTCTTAGTCATCGTATAATTTAAAAGATCAAGTGCACCGTAATAGTAAAGGTCATTTAAAAATATCTGATATTTTATATTAAATAAACCACTTGATATAGTGCTGTTATCTATCTTAAGCACTCTTTCTACACCTAATACGTGGTCTGGTAATTGTATAAAATTCTGTGACTCTTCAAAAGAAGTTGATGTTATACCAACTGTAGAAGTAGCAGTAGTGGTAGTAATTCCAGTTCTTAAAGTTGCTTTTTCTTCTTTTGTGACTTTATGCTTTAAAAGCATTCTTTCAACACCATCAAAATGACGTTCTTGAAAATACTGAATCGCATCATCAATTAAGTCATCTATCTGATCATCATCTACGTTAACTTCCAGCACAGGATAACCTAATTTTCTTAGGCAGTAATCAATTAATCCTTGTCTACTGGCTGGTTTACTCATTTTTTAATTCCTCTTTTAGGACTTTGTAATGCATCAAATTTTTGCTTTAAATCCATGTAATCTTTTGTCATGGATTCCATTTTTGCTTCTAATAAAATATTTTGATTAACTAGTGTTGCTAATTTTTTATGGTAATGATTAATCAAAATGTTCACATCAACTTCACTATTCATAGTATCAGAATTGACCTCCATCAATTGTTGTTGTCCACTTCGGTACGCCACTGGCATCCGTTGTGAGTATAAAGTTAGAAGTAGTTATACCTGCAGTTGTACCAGCAGAAACAAGTGATCTACCAGTGCTATCAGCGTAAACAATTCCATTTCCAGATGCTGCAAAATCATGATTCTGGAAATATATTCCTTTTATATCTAGGAAACCTTTTGTACCACTTAAAACGTTACCAGTAATTGTAGCATCTGGAATATATGTAAATGATCTTTCTGGTGCATTACTACTTTCACCAGTACTATCATTATAACCAAAAAATCCAATTTTGTTATTTCCTACCCCAGTTCCAGTATTATAATTAAAGGAAATACCACGATCTGTATTTGTATCAAATCCATGAGTGATTGTTAACTGTGATGTTGTTGATATACCAGCAGTTGTTTGTCCATCAATAAAGATAGTTCCAATACCAGTTCCGCCTGGTTGTGTAGTATAAGAATTAATTGTAGTAGTTCCAGCACCTGGTAATCCAGCACCACTTATTGTGTCTCCAGTATTAATACCAACAACAGAATCTAATGTAATTGCTGACACACCAGATCCAACAACTGACATGACAGTTCTCTTACTTGTCACATCTCCAATATTCATTATTGGATCATTTAATGATGTATTTGTTGAGTTAACAGTGGTTGTTGTACCATCAACCTGTAAACTACCCTTGATGATAACCATACCATCACTATCCAAACCATCTGGATATGGGTCAATAAACAGTGTATTTCCACCACCAGACTTGGTACTAATAACATTTGATGAAATTCCTATGTTATCAACTACTAATCCATCACCAACACCAGGATTTACTATCTCAAGAGTAACTCCGTTATATACCCAATTAGCACCAGTTACTTGAACTTTATTTGTCCCATCTTCATCATATTCAATACTTGCATTTGAAGTTTCACCGAAACTTAATTTAGTATCATCATTTATAATTACTTCTCCATCACCATTTGGAACAAACTTAATATGACCATCAGCATTATTAGAATATATTGTATTTCCGTCAATTGTAAGATTATCAACAGTCCAAGTATCAACTCTTGGTAGAACTTGAGATGCGTATGCTGGCCCAAATCCTGAAGCACCACCACCTGGATGACCAGTATAAGAAACATCTAGAATTGGTATAAATCCATTAGCTGTTGATGGAGCAAAGACATTAGCACCGTCTTTTACAGAACCTGGTGTGTTCTGCATCATATCGGTATAATACTTACCACCAATAACTATTGGATCTGGATCTGGATTTGTATTATCTCCAACAAATAATCTTCCACCTTTATTTCCTTGAGTTCCATTTGCAATCGTAACCGCAAGTTCACCGTAGTTTATAGTTGACGGAGCAGCGTTGCCAGTCGATCTTTTTACTCGTATTATGCTGGCCATTTAAAAACTTCCCCCATTAATGTTTAAATTTTGTGATGCTCCTGGTGTTAATTCTAATGTTGCTTCAAATTTACTTGTTGATGCATTAAAGACCAAGACCATTCCATCTTGTAGACCACCAGATATGTCTACGTCCGATAACCCACCTAGAGTTCCTCCACTACCAGATATAGTGGATATTACTTTATTTGCATTTTTAGATCCAACTCTGACTTTTATTTCAGACATTTTGATTAACCTGTAGTAACTCCAGCAGTAACAATCGCACTCCCACTAACAATTCTTGTTTTTAAAGAACCGTCATTTAATAAAACATCGTAACTATATCTACCTGCTTTTAAAGCAGATGTAATCGAAGATCCTAAAGATATTCTTAACACTCCTTGTGCACGGTTTGGAAATGAAACTGCAAATGTTGCCTTATCATTTAAAGAAGCAGGATGTTTTTTTAATTTGGAAGTTGCAGTGTAACCACTTAAATCTAGTGGTGCGTTTGATGAACTTTCTAAATTAAAAGTTTGATCAAAGTCAGCTCCAGCATCGATTATTATGTTACTGATATATGCTGCCATTATTTAACTAATTAGAATCTATCTTGGAATATTTATAAATCATTTATCCATAATATTTCGAAGAAGAGTTTTAATCTCATCCATATCCTGTTTTAGGGAGTCCAAATCACTACGCATATTATCAAATTTCTTTTTTTCCTCATGTTTTTTTCGAGAAAGTTCCATAAATTTATCAAATTCACTTTGATTTTTATTGATAATAGCGTTTGAGTCTACGTCTCTAACTAAAGATTTGTCAGACTCAACTTTTATGTACTTTTCCATCACTCAATTTCAAATGATCTAAGTGCAAGAGATCTAAAGTTTTTAATTCTTGGTGGTTTTGCCTGATTTGTCGATGTCATTACGACTTTTATCATGAAGGAATTAAATTGTGGTGTGTTTTCCGCAGTAAATTTATATTCACTGAAAGTATCTCTTTCTGCATTCGAATTTACAGTTATATCTGGAAGACCATTTCTATTAAATGGTACGTAAGTAGCGTTAGAATCATCACCATCACTTCTCATTAATTTATAGAATACCCTAATATCTCCCTCTGCCTCTCTATGACCATCAAATTGTACAAGTAATGAGTTAGATACAAATTCTAAATCAATCATTTTTGTTTCATATATTGCAGTGTTGGGGTCAGAACCAGGAATTTTTGGTCTACTATCAGTTACAAAATTTGAAACTTTATTATCAACAAGATTACTTATAGCAATTATATTTGGATTTTCTAGGTTAATAACTGGAGAAACATCCGCATCATCAGTTACAAGTGTAAGTTCAAGAGCAAATGATTTTTGATTACTGAGTATCTCATATTCATTTGTTTTTGATGCTATTATTCTAGGATTATCAAGATAATTTAACTTGTTTAATGATATTGCCTCATATCCTTTATCTTCAAAGGATGCTTCATTACCACTTAAACTGGTTCCAGAGGTTGTTTTAATTCTTGCCGATACATTTGTTCCTGTTGGTGTAACTGATGTAATTTGGGGATTAATTGCTTCAAATGGAACGTTTTGAGAAACATGAATAGATTCTCCACCTCCAAATTTAGTTGTATTAAATGCAGGTTCAGTTGATGCAGTAGAGACCTTTACAAGGTAACTATCAAAAGTTTTTTCTCTAGGATCAATATTATGTACTTTATTGATTTTTCTTAAAGATACTCCATTAAATTCATACTTAAATACCTGAACATCTGCAGCATGATTTGATTTTAAACTTTGATCAATTCCCCTTACTATTCCTGTTAAATTATTTCCAGAAACACCTGTATATGCCAGTATTTCTTTGTTTATTAAAACAAAACCAGGAAACGAAGTACTAACAGTTTTCCCTTCAAATGTTGCAAAGTTAGTTCCAGAAACTACAGTTATTTGAGTGCTATCATCATCAATTTTTTGTGATAGTGGTGATGGAGCTCCATCAGGATGGAAATTGGCAACTCTTAGTTTGTTGGTACTAGAGTGCATTCCGTGATTCTTGTGATCAAATTTTAAAGTGTAACCATCTTTTATTGAATCTGGTGTAACTGAAGTGATATTGGAATTAGCTATAGTTGTTGAAGTTCCACCTTGAGTGAAATGAACTATGTCTGTACCTGAAACAAAATTGCTATTAACATCATCCACTATAATTACATCTGTTCCACCAATTCCAGCATGGGACGTAACAACAGCTTGAACACCAGATCCCACTCCAAGAGAACCCATTAATAATAAATCACCAGGAGCATATCCAGTACCTGCAGTTGTAATAGTTACTCCAGTACCAGCAATCGTTTTATTTTCTACAAAAACATTTGCAATAGCACCACTACCATTACCTGTTAAACTTGTAAATGTAGTGCCATTATATTGTCCATCTGCTAATCCAATACCAGTGCTTGGTATTATTGTTAATTTATTAGCTCCTGTTGCTAGTGGGCCTCCAGTTTTAAATACTCTTCCCGTATGTAAAACACCACTAACTGTTTGTTGTATCTCATCATTTGGTGTAATAACTGTTGTAGATGGAGTTCCCAATTTAACAGTAACTCTTTTTGAGAACCCAACAACTGGGTTTGATTTTCTTATTCTACCAAGAGGTAATTCGCTATTGTAAAGTAAAACACTTGAAGGTGTATCAGTTATAAATTGTGCTCTATTAAGAGTGAATTTTAAATCTTCATATTGACTTGGTGTCCAAGTACTATTATTTTGTGATTTAAATAGAGACCCAAGAGTTGGTTGTTGTGTGTTTAATCCCTGAGTAATTAAATCTGATTCACCCATTCTATTGATGAAGTGGTTATACTTTTCTGTAAAGAATGCCATTAAGACTATACAATACTCATTTCCACTCTGTAAAAATACTGGAGTATCGAATTTAAATGGAGTTGGAACACTTCCATCATCAGATAAATTTATATCCTCTACTTTTATTTTAGTTTCTCCAAAAGGAACAACTGTTAGAGTTGGTATTCCATCTCTCATGGTTCTTATTTGGATAGTAACAGGAATCACATCATCCTTTGATTTGAAAAATAATTCACCGCTAGTTATGAATACACCTGTTTCATAATTTGCCTCATCAATATAGAATGATTGTGCTAATGGATCTCTTCCACCTCTTCTTCCACGTCTTCTATTTCTTCTGTTATTCCTTCTCCTTCTTCTAGCAGGACTACTTCTTCTTGTATTAGTTCTAGTAGTATCTGATTCTGTTGTCTCTTCTGTTCTTTCTCTAGTAAACTCTCTAGTTACAGCAGTACTGCTAGTTTCTTGTCTTTCAACAATTGGTGTTTTAATTGATAATGTTTGTTCTTGAGTGTTTGTTTGATATCCGCTTGCCGAATATTCAGCCTCAGCTGAACTTTCACCAGGATCTAAAATAGCATCGTTAGTAGGACTTGATGTTACTCTAATTGTATTATTACCAGTTGAGAATAAAGGATTACCTTTAACTTTTGGGTCAGGAATATGTAAAGAGAATATTAGATCTCCCTTATCATCACTGAATAATTGTATTTCTTCAACTATGCATTCAGCAGTTCCTGTAGAATTTACAAGTTTAGTTCCTGTTTTAATCCATCCTAAGTGGTCTACACTATTTTGTAATCCTAAATCTTTCGTATCAATATTTAAAATTTCACTTGTACTTGAATATGCAGTTGCTGCTTCTATATCAGGGAAAGGAAAAGTTGTAAAAACTTCATCAGGATTATTATAAGGGCCTGTTTTATGATTAGGACTTGCTACTCTAAATTTGATACTTGCATCTCCGACAACCTCTTCATTTGAACTTTCAACAATATCATTAACCGAAAAACTTCCTCTTTCCATTATGATTGGAATGAACTTAGGAACTGCATACTTAGTTAAATCAGTATTCTCCATGAATACATAATATCTTGTATTTGGTTTTAGTCTTTTAGCAAATACTTCAACATTTCTGGATCTCACATTATAAACAACATTAACTCCTACAACTTTTGTTCCTAAATCAACCACCTCTTCACCAACAGATAATTCTAACCCAAAATTTCTTTGTCTACCACTCTCACTGAATGTTTGTCTTATGGTATGTTGAACGTCTCTGACAGTTGTTGTTTCTCTCCAATTACTGTTTCCTCTTCTGCTTACATTTGTTCTACTTCTTCTACCTGTAACTCGTCTACCAATATTTCTTTCACTTACTAAAGTCGCACTATCTCTACCATTCCAAGTAGTTTCAGATGAATTCCAGAAACTCGATGCCATGCCACCATTTTCACGGTCTTCAACCCCTAGTAAATCGGCAATTCCATTAAATACTGAGTCAATTTCTAAAGTTTGTGGAGCTAAAGGTTGTTCTTCAATCCAGAAATCAGAATCAGGAGTTAACTCTATTGCTCCAACAAAAACATCAACCAAATATGGATTTAAATTTTCAACCCTAGTTGCATGTGGTTGTTCTATAAAAGTTGTTTCAGTGTAATCAAGAGTTAAAGCTGCACCACCTCTGGTAATATTAGAATCTGGAAAATCTTTAACAATACTATAATCGGATGTAGATGGACTTGCAAGTGTGCTTACTGTTTCAAATACTAATCCTACATTTCTTTCAGTTGATCTTGGTCTACATTCACTATTTTCAATATCAATATCAAATTTAGATTCTCCTTTTAAGTTATGAGATTCATGATTTCTAAAATTATCAACAAAGAAACCAGATTTGAACTTATCCAATCCAGTATTTGGATCCTTTACTGACAAATTTTTAGTATCAGTTTCAAGTAAAGATAAAGTAGTATAATTTTCTAAGTTTTTGATTCTATCCTCAAGACTACCAATGTCCCTCATCGTGTATCGTTTATGAGGTGTCTTTTTAATTAAAACTTCAGATGACGCATCTCGAACATAAGGTGGTAAACTTATTGTTGCAACCTGAAAGGCATCTTCATTTGGTAGTGGTGCAGTTGGAAGTCTAGAGGGATCACCTTCTTTTACAGAAAATAATCCATCTTTAGTTAAGTATAATCTATCAATTCTTCCTTCATAGTAAGAATAATCAATAACTACTGTTTTACCAGAAACAACATTATCAGAATTTGATGTGCTAAAATTTCTAGATGCGTTTGAAAATGGTGAAATAGTAGAACCTGTTCTATTATAATTTGCAACTCTTGGTCTAAAATCAAGGTAATCTGAAGCCCAACTATCAAACACATATGGTATATCTTCAGAGTAATCTAGAGTGTTGTAACTGTTTACTGTTTCAACATTTCCTGATATTTCGTTATTCACTAGATGATCATATATTATTCTTAATTGGCGAGTTGGTTTTTCCGCATCAGATTTTCTTATAAGTCTACCATAGTCAACAAATTCATCTCTCTGTCCGTTATCTAAATCATAATTTTTAAGTATATTTCTATCTCCAGGTGCTATACCAGTTATCGTAGCAGTTATCCCAGAGGTCTTCAGAGATATACTTTCTCCAACTTGGAACTTACTATCGTTTTCATAAACAAAAGACAACTGAGTCGCTTGTACAACCACTACACGAGCAACTGCACTTGATGTTGCTCCAATAAATTGCTCTCCAACAACTACATTATTTGTAAAACTAGAACTTTGATTTGTTACACCAATTAATGGTAAATCTGGAGCATTATTATCATTAGATTCAAATACAGCTAAAACACGAGTTACCTCTGGAACATCTAATGATAAATCTTTATCTTGAACTCTTGTTCCATAAATTGTATTTGTGGTTAATCCATCTATAGTTGTTCCAGAACCAACTGATTCTGATCCATCTACAATTAAATTACTGCATCTTGTGAGTGATTTTTCTTTTGATACTAATTTACTTCTTCTAACTGCTACTGTTAATTTTGCTACTGTTGAACCATTTGGTAAACCAGTGATTGTAACTTGTTTTAATCCAAGATCCACCTCCACCATTGGATCTAAAAGTCTAATAGGTTCATTATCAACTTCTAAAACATAATTTAACGTATTAAATGGTTCTAAAAATAAATTACTTGTGTCTCCTGAAGCAATATGATCACCAAGAATAAAAGTTACTGAATTGCCAGAAACATTATTTGTCATTTGCTTTCTAATAATATATGAACTATCTAAAACATTAGCAGATGCAACATAAGTATCTTTTAATTTGACTCTAAATCCAGGATCATCTGATTCATTTAAAGTTGGAATTACAACATTCAAACCAGATAATTGGTTAGTGTTGTTTACACTACCATCACAAACACCAGTTACATCTGCAACTGATGCAAGATCTACTTCGGTTTGAGCAACATTTGTAATTTTATTAAATGTAGGAACTGTTTGTCCTACTGTTCCGTATGAAATAATATCACCAATCTTTACCTGACTTCTAAAATCAGCAACTTGAGGAGACTTTAATTTGTTACCACCACTTATAGTAAATTCAATACTTTCAGGAAATGCTTTTTTTGTGGTGCTTAAAACTGTATTTGCAGCAAATGATGTTGATACACCAGGAGCATTTTCCAATCCATCAAAACTATGAACTGCTTTTATATCTTCAAAAGTATTATCTTCTATTCCAGATATGTTATTACCCTCAGTAATTCCATTAATAATTAATGGTTCATTAAGTTGAAATTGTCCTGTAACATCAGAAAGAACAAGCACAGTTGTTCCTGTTACTGTAGATACTGAATATCCAACTGCACCACTATATTTTCCTTCTACACGAGTATATGAACCATAAGTTAACCCAGCTGGGACATCAATAGTTTTTGTAATTGTAAGACGTGTATAAAGTTGAACATCATAAAGTGATAGACTATAAGTTGTCGCTGCTATTCCAGATGAAGATTTTTGTTTGTAATCATATACTTTTGCAGTTCCTACTCTATCATCTACATCAAATGCTCCAACTTGAGCAGCTTTTAGATTGGTTAATCGATTACGTATAAAAGAAACTTGTTTAGTTGTATTAGTTGAAAAATCAATATTTGGTGAACCAAATACATTAGTAACATCTATGGTCTTACCCATTCTGATTGGAACACTCTGATTTTCGACTAATTTAGTTGTTCTTGGTTTTGATAAGTCTAATGATGATGTTGCAAGTTTATCAATCTCATATCCCCTTACAAATGCTTTTCCTGAAGAAATTTGCAAACTAATTAAATCATCTGATGGTGTATTTCCACTTTGAGTTACTTGTGTATCTAAATATATTCCTCTATTACCAATTCTATCATTTAGAGATTCTCTTACATCTACTGAAAATGGTCTAACATAATAATCTCCAGACTCATCATAAGTTCTTCTTGCTAACTCATCTGCAAGTATATTATAATCCGTTCTTGTTACTAGTTCTTTTACATCACCACCTTCAACCCTCATCAACTCAACAAAATCATTATCATTAGTATCAGATAAAAGTTTTTTATGTAAAGTTACTGTTAATTTAAATCTATCTGCACCTGGTGCTGTTTCATTAGAGAAACCCTTTGCATTATCATATAAATCAGAATTTACCGATGATGGCCCTATAGTTTCTTCATTTATTAAAAATCCAACTCTGTAACTAGGAGTATTTGTATACTGATCTAATATTATCGTTGACGATAAATTTGTTACAAAATAACCACGAATAAAATATATACCTTCGGTTACAGAAAAAGCAGATCCAGTTGCAGTAGAATCTGAAACTATACAACTAGCAAAAAGACTATCTGCTGCTATACTTGTGTTCAGATAGTTTATATTTGAACGAGTTATTAAATTCTCACCATCTACAAAAGCACCAGTTACACCATCTGTGCCTGATTTTGTATATTTGATATAAAGTGTATCAAAACCATCGATTGATTCTGAAGATGTTAGTCTATTAACTACTGTTGCTTCTACTCCTGATGTTTCTCCTTTAATTTTAATTTTATTATCTGCTAAAATTTTTGTATAGTTGCTGACTGGAATATTTAAAAAATTAGGATTTATTTTTACTGAATCGTATTGTTGATCATATGAAGTTCCACCAGGAATGACCATAGAACCTTCTTTAAAGAAGTGTTGACCAAATTTTTCAATTTGATTCTGTAATATTGATTGTAATGTAGTTAATTCTCTTGCTTGTACTGGAAATCCTGGTTTAAATAGGACTTTCTGATAGTTTTTACTATCTACAAAGTCGTCAAAATAAGGAGAAACGTTTAGATTGGTATTTTGTGGCATCTTTTTAGAACTCTATAACTATTTTTACCTCTTCCTTTTGTGAGGCTGTTCTGGTCACTGGTGCTCGATTATCTAT